>ULYQ01028976.1_pt1 | contig 45106 bp, 37 predicted proteins | sample 1962271 | NCBI WGS metagenome assembly ULYQ01 (sample SAMEA4835865, study PRJEB28245) | human gut metagenome | biome: gut microbiome; material: fecal sample | place: Denmark | collected 2008
ATATAATATTACTTTGTCGGGCATATTGTTTGGGTAGGATAAATATGGTTTAATACCATTGCATTTTCAAAAAAGTTACTGCGACACAACTCTTAAGGAGCTGTGCCGCAGTTGTTTTATATATTTACTTCTTCTTCGGCGACTTCGTCAGTTTATACGCCACGTGCATCATCACATAATTAGGTATAGTGTTGCGCCATACTTCTGTGCGTCCTTGGGCATTCACAGTATATGTGGTGTTGGACAGTTGGTGGAGGATGTCGAAGCCTTCAGCTGTAAGCGTGAGGCGTCCATTGCAGAAGGAGCGTGCAAGCGAGGCATTCCACACGAGGTCGTCGGTATTCATAGAGCTGTCGCCATAGCCACGGCGGGAGTATTGCTTCAGGTCTGTGGCAAGCTGAATGCCGAGCGGCAACTTATAGGATAGCGTCATGCCGTAGTTGTAGTCGTAGGCGTTAAGCGTCTGGAAGTTGTCGCGATTGCTTGTAGAGTTGCGCCATTGGGCGTCGGCTACGAGAGCCAGGCTCAAGTCGCCCTTTTGGAACGACAGCTTCAGATAGTCGCGCAGTATTGATGTATAGACACGGCTCAACGCTGAGGCTGAGTTGTTGATGTCGGCATCGTAGGCTATGTCGAAGTCGGTACTCTTGGTGTAGTCGAGCGAGAGGCGTGTCTCTATGCCAAACAGTCCCTTCTTGTCGAGTTTGCCAGAATAGACTACATAGGGATTGAGGGTCCAGTTGCCCGAATGCACGTTGTCGCTCATATAGGCGTAAGCACCTGTTTGGGTATTATAGGTGGTGCGTGTGCCTATCATGTCGGTATATACCGAGCCGTTGAGCGCAATAGACAGACTGCTCTTGTTCTTGAAGATGAAGCTAACATAACTATTGATGTTATGCGTTACGGATGTCTTCAGATTAGGGTTGTTGACGCGGCGGGCAAGCGGGTTGATGTCGTTGTCGATAGGCATGAGCGACTCCATGCCGGGTTGGCTACTGCTAAGGCTATAGCTGGCACTTACTTCAAATTTATCGTTCCACTTGTTGAAAAACAGCGAAGGCTCCACAAGCCACTTGCGGCGAACAGCCGTTGTGTCAACCGAGGCACAGCGGTAGTTGATGCGCTCGCGCACAAGGCGATAGGGCAGACTCAACGAGAAATAGGTGTTGTTATGGTTGTACCGCAGAGTAGGCTCACCTTTATACTCACGCGTCAGCAAATTGTATGTCTTGCTATTCTGCATGTCGAGAGCAATGAGCAGGGAGTCGCGGGTTGATGGCAAGCGGTCGAGCTGCTGCTGGTCGAAACGGTTGTACAAGCCGCCAAGACGCTCAAGACGATAGTTGAGCAGGTTGGTAGAAATCATGTTCTGGTTATATTTCTGGCTCAAACTTACCATCCAATTGTTCAGCTCAACGGAGTAATAGGCTGATGCACCATAGTTGTAGGAATTGTTGTGGCTGTCGGCATAGACACGACGCAGATCGTTCTTGTTCTCGCGCAGATACTCGTTGTTAGAAAGGCTGAAACGGTCTTGAGGCTTGTTGGATGTGTAGCTGCCGTTCAGATTGAAGCCGAGCTTGTCGCCCCAGGGCAAATCAAATCCAAACATAAAGCTCTCGTTGACTGATGTTGTGCGGAACTTTGTGAGACTTATTGTCTGCGAGCGGTTGGTGGGAGAATCCGCAGCCATATTGCCTTCCGAATCGAATATGGCATGCTCAGAAGAGGAGTTGTTGGTACCGTCGCCATAATTGAACGATGTTGACGACTGTAGATAAAACGTACTCTCATCGGTGTAAGTTATCTTGTTGTTGGCATACAGGCGAAATTCCTTCTGCACGGAGGTTGAGCTGGAACGGTTGAAGATGTTGCCTGCCGAGGCAAACTGTTCGCTTGAAGAGCGTGTGATGTCGGTAACATCGTTCCATGAAGCTATGGCATCGAATTGCTCGCGCAAGCTGCCCGACTTGTTCTGTGTGCTGAGACTTGCGCCCACCTGCTTGGTGACGGTCTGACCTTGCGGACTGTTCGACGGACTCCAGTCGCCTTCTCTTCCTGGACTGCGATTCTCATTGACGTTGTTTACATTGCCAAAGACGGAGAAACGGGTGCGGTCATCGTAGTAAAGTCCGAAGAGACGCGCCATGTAGCGTTGGCGTGTGCCTCCTGCCACTTCGGCATTCGAGATGTATCCACGGTTGTACTCACGCTTCAGCTCCACATCCATCACGTAGTCTTTCTTCTCCACCTCTTTGCCGACAAGCCGGCTCTTCTCGGTTGACTTATGATAAACCTTAAGGTCTTGCACAGTATAGTGAGGCAGATTGTCGAGCATAATCTTGTTGTTGCCCTTGAAGAAGTCTTTGCCGTTGAGTGTGAGGTAGTCTATCTTCTTGCCATTGATGTATATGTCGCCATTGCTCTTTATCTCAGCACCAGGCAACTGGCGCACAAGGGCGTCAAGCATAGAACCGTCGGGTACGTTGAAGGCACTGGCATTATACACGATGGTGTCGCCACGATAGGTGAACTTCACCTTGGTGCCCGTAACCACCACTCCGTCCAAGTCCACCTCTTTATATATGTCGCTTTTGGCGAGTTTCTTCAGGTTAAGGTCGGGCATCTTGAAGCCGCGGTTGCGTGCCACGCGCTTAATCTCATAGCCTTGACAGTTGGAAGCATAGCCCTCACACTCTGCCTTGACAATATATTTCGCAGGCTTAGCCTCCACTTCAAAGCGTGCAAAATAGTTACCATACCATCCTTTGCAGGTAATTGTGTCGACCACCGTACTGTCCTGGCGCATCAATGTGACATGAGCCTTAAGCCTCACACCCGTAAACGAGTCCTTGACAATCTGTCCCAGCATTACAGTACGCTTGGGCTTGTCGGTCTTGGCGTTTTGTGCCGCTCCTCCTATTACGTTGAATAGGAGGAGAAGCAATAACGGTAAAAGATACTTTGTTTTCATAAGTAAGAAAGGTTAGTTGGATGTTTCTACTATTTCCTTAAACCCTCGTGCACCATCTTCACAAATCCTCCATTGGTCACAATGTCCTTGACATCGTGCTGGCCAATGTGCAGACGATACTCTATGATTCCGCCTTTATGATGGAATGGAGCGGTAGAGAGATAACGCCAGTTGTCATCTTGGGCATTCGAGGCAACGTAGTCCACCCATGTGGTGCTGTCGTTCTGCTGGCACAGGAATGGGGTATTGCGGCTTTCAGCCCACGACAATCCCTTGAGCGGAATGTTTGAGGCAGAGCCATAACCGTCGAGACGCAATATAGAGAGACACTTGCCCTCGCTCCACACGCTAAGCGTAGCATCAACAACCGAACAGCTCGAAAGACACTCAAGCACATAGTCGCCCTCTTCCTTAGCCTCCTTGCGGCTCATGACAAACTCAATAGGCTGGTTGCTCTTGTCTGCCCTGATGCGTATAGGATTCATATCCATACACAAAGGGTCTTCGTCCGACCAACCATAAATGGTCTCACCAAAGTTCTTGGCGACTTCTATGTTCCAGCCATTCTGCGAAGTCAAATCCCAGTTGTTGCGGTCCATATAGATGCCGTTGTGCGTATTTTCCAATCTATCGTATTCTCTGCCTTTTTTCTGCATCTGTATGCCTATCATTACAAACATAATGAATCCTAACGTCATCGCCACAATCCAAATGCCCAAAAGCATAGCTATAACGCCAGTTCGCGTTGGCTTGGGCTCTGACTTAAAGGAACGAATGACAAGGAGCAACGGCAAAAGCGTTACTACGCAACAACACAGAGCCGATACAATCATATAGACCTCCAAGTAAGGCAATGATGCCATAGTACTCAGGGTAATCTCGTCGTTGGTTAAGAGTCGTATGAACGGCTCGCCTATCACGGTGTAGGCAATCGAGAAGATGAAATAAGCCAAGGCAAAGGCTGTCAACGCAGAGAAGCTTATAAGCGCAACTGTCTTTATGCAGAACCTCACAATCTCGGCAATTCTCGACAATACGCTGCCACCCTTGCCACGCTTCACATTAGGCTTCACCTGCTCCTCAGCCTCAGCAATTATAGCCTTGCTTATCGACTCGGGAGTAACCTCCTTGCCCGTCATGCTCAACCGTTCCTCGGTTGTACGTGCCATAGGAGCCACAAGCCACAACACTATATAGATGATTATTGGCACGAAGAAAAGCAGACCAAACAAAGGACGGAGGAAAAAATAACGCAATGTCTGATTTAGGGCAAATGCCGCCATAAGAAACAGAACTGTGCCTACTCGCCATACAACGATGTCGCCACCACCGCAATAATGACACAATCCGGAGATAACTCCACCACCTATCTTGTCCTTGCCGTCGCGATAGAAACGATGGGTGCTCACGTGATGCAGCACACGGTCGATCCATTTTCCGCCAATAGTTTCTTCGGCTGTTGTATTGCTGTCGGTATCGTTGGAAGTATTTGAATAGCTTTGGCTTTGAGCTTTGCCTTCTCCTTCGCCTTGGTCTTCTCCTTCGCTTTGCTCTTTGTCCTCGCTGCCAGCTTCTGCGTCAGAAGTTTCTTCTATCTTAGAATCAGCAACTTCTTCCACCCCACTCTCCATTTCGTCGGGATTGCCAATGCTGCTGATAATCTGCTTCACGGTGTCGATGTCGATGGCAGTCATGCCATTCTCCTTCAAGCTCCACAGATGTTCTGCCACACGATGCTCAATGTCGTCGAATATCTCGTCGCCTCCATCGCGCTTGGCAAAATAGCTGCGCATGTTGTCAAGATAGTTCTCAAGAAGTGTGCAAGCGTCCTCGTCTATGGCGTAGAGCGTACCGAAGAGGTTTATGTTGATGTTCTTCTTCATAATTTCATTCAGATTTAAGAGTTATTCTTTTGGTTTTATGTTCTTTAATACGTTTACGGTGTGGGCTATCTCCTGCCACGCCTTGTCGAGTTCGCTAAGCGTAGCCTCACCATCGGGTGTAAGAGAATAGTATTTGCGCGGGGGACCTTGTGTTGACTCCTGCCACTCATATCCGAGCAATCCATCCTTCTTCAGGCGCGTAAGCAGAGGATAGAGCGTTCCCTCCACCACTATCAGCTCCGCCTCCTTCAAGTTGGCTATAATATCGCTGGCATAGGCTGCACGATGGCGCAACAGTAACATAATGCAATACTCAAGCATTCCCTTACGCATCTGCGATTTAGCGTTGTCTATATTCATTGCTTTCGGTTTTAAATGCGTTAGTATATGTTTTCGGTTGCAAATGTATGCATAATCTAAGTACTATGCAATACATAGTACTGTAAAACTAACAATATTAAGCCTATATTTAACCTTTGTTTGCAGTTTTACATTAGTAATAGACTTAAGAAAAAACAAAAAAGATAGCGAACTTACTTTAATTACATACAAAAAAAGCGCTATGAAAAGGGCAAAAGCAACATAATAAAATACTTTTGCACTTTTCATAGCGCTATGCTATGCTATAAAAATTCTTCTCTTAATTGTTAAAGGCTGATTTTCTTTTTCGCACCCTTACTTTCGTTGCTTAAACGGTCGAGCGACGTAACGATGTAAGTATACTTCTGCTTGCCGCCTTCGTATGGCAGACGGAGCATCGTTTCGGGTGTGATGCCTACGATCTTCGACGGGTCTTCAAGATTTATCTTTTCGCCCTTCTTAAAACGATAGACTACAGATTTCTTAACCTCATCGCCCCACTTCTTTGCCTTAGGATTGGTCCAGAACAATACCGGACCGTCGGCTGTCCATATAACAGCAAGTTTCTTTGGCTTCTTAGGAGCCTTAGAGTCGATGAACGGCATACGCGGCTGCAAGGCCGGATAGCGCCAATAGTTGGTACGAAGCATAGTGCCATAGTTGCCAATATTGTCCACAGCTGCCTTGGCATACCACAATACTGTGCCCTGAACATTCTGCTGCTGCTGATGCAGTGCAAACTTGGCAGGCATCTGATTGATGTTAGGATTGTTCAAATCAGCAGCCTTTACAGTACGCTCCACATCCTCGCCAATGAACAACGGACGCTTAGATGCGTAGCGGTTCCACCAACCGATGAGTGTCTGATAGTCGGCTGCCTTGTGACCTATTTCCCAGTAGAGCTGTGGCACGGTATAGTCAACCCATCCGTTGTTGACCCACAGCAGTATGTCGGCATAAAGGTCGTCGTAGTTCTGCGTACCATTGGTATTACTACCTACCTCAACACCAGCACGCTTGTTGCGGTAGATGCCAAACGGTGATATGCCGAACTTTACCCAAGGCTTGATTTTGTGTATGCTCTCGCTACACTCCTTGACAAACATATTCACATTGTCGCGACGCCATTCGGCACGGTCGGTAATGCCATTGTTGTACTGCTTGAAGTCGCGGTCGTCAGGTATCTCTTTTCCTGCCACCGGATACGGATAGAAATAGTCGTCCATATGGATGCCGTCGATGTCATATCGGGTCACGATGTCGTTGACAACGCTAATGATATACTCGCGGTTGCGGGGCTGTCCGGGATTGAGAATGAACTGTCCTTCGTAGGCAAACACGCTGCTCGGGAACTTCATCAATCTATGGCTAAGGTGCAATGCTCTTGTCGTCTTGGTCTTGGCACGATAGGGATTGATCCATGCGTGCAGTTCCATACCACGACGGTGACACTCGTCAATCATCCACTGCAGAGGGTCCCACATAGGCGAAGGAGCCTGTCCCTGCTTGCCGGTGAGGAATCGGCTCCACGGCTCAAGGTCGCTCTTGTACAAAGCGTCGCACTCGGCGCGCACCTGAAAGAAAATGGCATTGACTCCATCCTTCTGCAATTCATCGAGCTGATAGCTGAGCGTCTGCTGCATCTTCTGCGTCGACATACCGATGAACTGACCATTTACACACTGAATCCAAGCTCCGCGAAACTCTCGTTTGCGTGGATTGTACGTGTCGGCATTAGCATAAATTGCGGTACCGATTATCATCAGCACCATCATAAGGATTTTTGTTCTCATTTAGTTTGATTTTGATATTTTTTTGATTACACTGTATGCTTGATATAGTCCGAGTTCGCCTGCCTTGCTAAGGTCGGCAATTCCCTCGCTCTTCAGTCCGTTCTGCACACGTGCCAGTCCACGATTGTAGTAGGCCTCAGCCAGACTGTGGTCGATGTTTATGGCTCGTGTGAAATCGTCAATGGCATGCGTATAGTCGCGTTCGGCCATATATACACAACCACGATTGTAGTACAGATACTGATTGTCCTTGTCGGCCTGTATTGCCAAACCGAGATCTGCCACTATGCGCGCCGACTTCAACGATGCTGTAGTAGCGTCGGCCTTAGCATTACGTGACTGCGTGTCAAACTCGTTCATCATTGTCTGGCAATAGGCTCGCTGCCAAAGCGCAACGACAGATGTAGAGTCAAGATCCAGACTGGCCTCAAGGTCGGAGATGGCACCCTCGTAGTTCTGTACTACCGTCTCTGCCACAGCTCTCTGCACAAGTGCAGCGGCAAGCTTCTGCTGACCTTTCGTTGTGCCAACAACAGTTGTGAGCGAATCGACACGTTGCAGCATGCGTCGTGAAGCCACTTCGTCCATCGGCACCGTACCACACACTACATATAGACGTGGCTGCGGATGAGTACTGTTGAAGGATTCCACCTTTTGCGCGAAGGCATGATATGTGTGCACATCGTTGGCCATCGGAGCAAACGACAGATGATACATCGGCTGGGCGTCGAGACCCGTTGCACGGTTCTGCACACGTCCGCGATACTCGCTCTTGTATTCATGCTCGGCGTTGTTCTCGTCGGCAACGACAATCTGGTTGTACTTGTTGGGGTCGATTTCGCTGCGTCGGCGCATCTGCTTACGCTTGCTGTTGCTCCATCGTGGCTGAATGCCAAGACGCTTGTCCATCTGCGCCTTCATGATACGGAACTCGTCCATCTCTGCCTTAGCTGTCATGCCGAGGCGGCGATAGCAGTTGGCGCGTGCCGACAGACCCGTCCAGAAGTTGGGATATTCGTCGATCATGCGTGTATAGTCGCGAATGGCAGCACGCAGATTGCCCGTCTTGTCGAGCAGTATGGCACGGTTGTATATAGCCAGAACGTTGTCGGGCTCCATACGTATCACGTAGTCGAAGTCGGTGATGGCTCGGTTGTCGTCGCCCAGCTGCATACGCAGCAGTCCACGATTATAATGAGCAAGGAAATTGTCAGGGTCGAGATCGAGCGCCGTATCATAGTCGGCCATAGCACCACGCAGATTGTTAACGTTGTAACGTGCCAAGGCTCGATTGACGTAGTTGCCTGCATTCTTAGGCTTCAGATGTATCGACTTGCTCAGATACGTATCGGCATCACGCCACTTGCTTCTCGACAGCGATATCATGGCACGTGTGTTCCATGCGTCAGCATCGTAGGGGTCAACTTCCAGACTGCGGTCGAGCCAGTGGTCGGCTTTGGTAGTATCCTTTTGCGCCAGATACACCTGCGCCTTGAGCGAATAGGCTGGTGCAAACTTCTTCCACTTCACGATGACGGTGTCGAGGTCGAGCTGGGCACGACTGTAGTCCTTGTCTTCCACACGGCATAGCGCACGGTTGTACCATGCGCTTTGGTTCTGCGGATTGAGGCGTATGGCTGCATCGTAGTCGGTTATGGCCTGCGCATAGTGCTTCTGTCGAATGCGACATAGTCCGCGCAGCTCATACATATTATATATATAAGGGTTGAGTCCGATGGCGTGCGTCACGTCCGACTCGGCACCTCCGAAATCGTCGAGATAGAACTTGGCAAGGCCTCGAAAAAACCAAGGCTCGTAGAGATATGGCTTTGCCGTGAGCACCTGATTGAAATACTGTATCGACAGCACGTAGTCTTCATAGTACAGCGCACTGCGTCCCGACACCATAAGGCGGTCGGTATTATATTGGGCTGAGGTGCGCTGGGGCGTGAGCACTAACACCATTATTGCAACAAGCATCACTCCATAGCGCCAAGGGTATGGCGTTATGGAGCGGACATTGCATTGATGCAACAGATATTTCATTATTTGTGAAATGGTCATACGATTATTGTTGGTATGCCCCATATGTATCGTTGGGGCCTTTTTATTTCTTAGGGGCCTTGGTGCGGTAAGCACAGCGGAAGCGTCCGAGCAGCAGATTCTTCAACTTGCCTCGCACCATCTGTCGGCGCATGGGCGAGATGCGGTCGATGAACATCTTGCCGCCAAGATGATCAAACTCATGCTGCATTACGCGGGCAAGATAACCTTCCACCCACTCGTCGTGCTCTACAAAGTTCTCGTCCTGATATTTCACATGTATACGTGTAGGACGTGTCACACTCTCGTGAATTCCGGGCAAAGAGAGACAACCCTCCTCCATTGTCTCCTTCTTCGAATCCTCGTCGTATTCGAGGATGTATGGATTGATATAGACATGGCGGAAGTCCTTATACTCTGGCATGTCATCGCTCAGAACATCAAGGTCGATGACGACAAGACGAATGTCGAGACCTATCTGCGGAGCTGCCAAACCGATGCCGTCGCTGGCTGTGAGTGTTTCAAACATATTGTCCACGAGCGCTGAAAGCTCGGGATATTCGGGGGTAATGTCCTGAGCCTCCTTGCGAAGCACAGGCTGACCGTAAGTGTATATTGGTAGTATCATAATGCAAAAGTACTAATTATAAACTAACCGAAAAATTTATTTAAGAAATATTTTAGATTAGGTGACATAATTATAAAAAAATTGATACCATTGAAAAATTAAAGCACAAAAAAGGAGACCATGGCGAAAAGTCATAGCCTCCTTTTTTATGCTTTTATTGTAAGGATTTATAATCCTTTCGACCGCAGATAGTCCTGCAGAATTATCGTCGCACTTATCTCGTCTACCAACGCCTTGTTCTGGCGTGCCTTTCGGCCTATGCCACTATCGATTATGGCTTTATGGGCAAGCACAGATGTGAAACGCTCATCGAAAAACTCGATGGGAATATTGGGCATCTGCTTGCGCCACTGCGCCACAAACTGCTTGACACGCGCCAAGTTCTCGCTTGGCTCGCCATTAAGTTGGCGTGGTTCGCCTATGACAATACGCTCTACCGGCTCGCGCGACACATAGTCCTTAAGATATTTCATAAGGTCGGACGTTGCCACTGTGGCCAATCCACCCGGCACTATCTGCAACGGGTCGGTAACGGCCAAGCCTGTACGCTTCTTGCCGTAGTCAATGGAAAGTATTCGAGACACTTTTTTTATTTCTTATATAGCAACCAAGCGCCAGGATACTGACCGATGAGCTGGTCGCGTGAACTTGCAGCCTCTGTCTTTGTAGCGAATGTTGCAGCAACAACACGATAGAGTCCGCGCTCAGCGTTGTAAACAATCTGGGCGTTCTTGCCTGCATTCTTGAGCTGGCTCTGAAGTCCCTCAGCGTTAGCCTTAACTGAGAACGAACCTACAACCACACTGAAATTGCTCAAACCCGAACCGCTAATAAGAGTGAAGTCCTCTGAACGTACAGACACATTGTCTGAGTTGTCAAGAACTGTAGTCTGAGTAGCAGGTTTCTCAACGAGAGGAGCTACTACCGGAGCCTGCTCCTGAACCGGAGCTGCAGGCTGCTCATGCTTGGCCTGAGCCTTATCGTACATTTTCTTATAGGCACTCTCATTCGACTTGCAACTTGTGAAAGACAATGCCACGCAGATACCTGCGCACAAAACCAATGATTTCTTCATACCAATGTAGTTATTAGAATTTTGTTTTTAATGTTCTATATTACAGCACCATATTTTGCCACCATTTTAAATGGTGTTCCATGCCATTTAGCTGCGAAATTACAAAATATATTATAATATACGTTCCGAATGGCACATAAAGATTGTTAAAAGTGTCCTTTTGCCTAAAGGTGCTCTCGTTATTCCGCATCCACTGTTATCACTTCTCCGTCGTAAGCCAGTGTCACCCCTTCGGGCATACGCTTCTGAGCATCGGTATAGAGTCCGATATGATGGCACACATGTGTAATGTATGTTTGCTTAGCACCGATGCGATGTGCAAACCGTACGGCATCGTCAACCAACTGGTGTGAGTGGTGGTCTTTTTCAAATCGCAGAGCGTTGACAACAAGAGTTTCCACTCCTTCGAGATACGGCAATTCGGTATCGGCAATGGTCTTCATGTCGGTGATATATACAAACGAGCCTATACGAAAACCGAGTATGGGCATCTTGCCGTGCATCACCTGTATAGGCACAATGGTCAGGTCGCCCACATGCAGCGGCTCATGAGGCGCTATCTCGTGCAGTTCGAGCTTTGGCACACCAGGATAAAGATGTTCGCCGAAGCAATAAGGCATGATGTTGCGCACATGCTGACATGTCTTTTGGTCTCCATACAGTCGGATTGGACCGAAAACCGAGAACGGGCGCAAATCGTCGATGCCACCAACATGATCATAATGGATATGGGTCAGCAGGATTGCGTCGAACGGCTTGAATGGCAACGGCATTAGCTGCTGGCGTATGTCGGGACCGCAATCAACGAGCCCACGTGTGGTAGCCGATTCAACAAGGGCCACGCAACGCAGACGACGGTCGCGAGGGTCGCTGCTGCGACATACGTCACACTGACAGCCCAGCGACGGAACACCACCCGAAGTACCCGTACCCAAGAGAGTGACCTTGAGTGAAGAGTGAAGAGTAAAGAGTGAAGAATGAAGGGAAGAAAGGGAAGTATCCATGAAAATAACTAAAGAATGAAGAATTAGAAATCCTATTGCAACACAAAGGGAAAAAGGGAAAAGCACAGCGCATGCAGGCACATTGATTTTTCACTTTTCCCTTTTCACCATTCCTTTATATGACGTTCACTTCAGGGTGTATTTCAATACCGAACTTTGCCTTCACGTCCTTTATTATCTGCTCGTAAAGCGTCACCACTTCGCTGCCTGTAGCCCCACCACGATTCACCAGTACAAGAGCCTGACGGTCGTGCACACCTGCCCTACCGAGCGAGCGGCCCTTCCATCCGCACTGTTCTATCATCCATCCTGCTGGTATCTTGATATGCTCGTTGTCAACTACATAATGCGGCATTCCCTCGTATTGTGCGGCAAGACGCTCGTATACGTCACGGCCAACAACGGGGTTCATAAAGAAACTGCCGGCATTGCCCATCACCTTCGGGTCGGGCAGTTTGGCCTGGCGTATCTCAATGATGGTATGGCGCAACTCTTCGGCTGTAGGCGTTACTATGCCCTTGGCTTCAAGCGAATGGCGAATGTTGCCATAGTCAAGATCGGGAGTAAATGTGCGTGAGAAGCGATATGTAACATGCGTAATGAGATACTTATTCTTCCACTCGTGCTTGAAGCGGCTCTGACGATAAGCATACTGACAGTCGGCATTGAACATACGCACCACATTGCCTGTAGCTATCTCCACTGCCTCCACATCGAATATCAAATCCTTGGCCTCGGCTCCATAAGCACCTATGTTCTGAACGGCACTGGCTCCCACCTCGCCCGGAATGAGCGACAGATTCTCGGCTCCATGCCATCCGTTTGACACACTCTCAGCCACAACATCATCCCACGTCACGCCCGAACCATAGCTTACAAACACGTCGTCTGCCGATTCAGCGCAAGCGTCAGCCATAACCATAGCCTTGTCGCATATAGCCGAATGAACCACAATGCCTTCATAGTCGCGAGTGAGAAGCAGATTACTACCCTCGCCCACGATAATAAACGGCATATCCGATTGGGCGAGTATACCAGCCACCTGACGAGCCTCGTCAACGGTTTCAAACTCAAGAAAGCGACGGCATCGAGCATCAATGCCAAACGTGTTGTGCGCCAAAAGGCTGCAATCAAGTATATCCTTCATTACATTATTAGTTTCATTAGTTTCCAATGTCCACCTTTGCGGCGGAATGTCAGTTCTGTTTCCAGACCGTTGGCTATGCCGCGAATGACAAATATCTTCTGGTTGCTTTCAGAATATTTCTGACCGTACAGAATGTTATATATTGTGGAATTAGGTAGTTCAGGAGCAAACGACAACCACTGCTCGGGCGCCAGAATACCTTCCATGCTACCGAAGTCGTCATCGGGATTAGGACCTGTGAACTCAAGCGGGTCGTTTATACTTGCCACCTGGAATGTCGTGTCGTTGACAAACTTATGATAGAACGACAGGAACGATGCATTCTGATTATTGTGCATAGTTGTGTTGACTACTGTTGTCATCATCCATTGGCCGCTCATTCGATCAAACACATACTGACGCACATGACGGCGCGGCAGATTGATGCGCTCTACAACTACATGACCAATGGTAGTGTCCTTAACTACATTCATCTGACGCAGATTATCAAAAATAAGCGTATAAAAATCCTGATGCATAAAGAAATGCTCCATCTTCCAACGCTTCTTTGGCACAAATGTGGTGTCAGAACCATTGACAACAGGCAACGGGAACACTATACGCTTCATCTGCAACTTACGATTGGCCGCAAAGTTGAAGAAGAAGTCGTCGAACAGCTCGTCGGCTGCCTTGGGCATTGGAGCCTCGGCTATAATCTGATCCAGAGTGTCGGTTATCGCTTCAAGACTGTCCGTCTGAACACTGTCCGAATCAGCCACTACCGCAGGCTTTTTGTCTGAACAACCTGCCGAAGAAAAACAAATCATGCATGCCACAATGGCACACACAATAATCAAAACACCTTTTTTCATACTACATTGTGGACTTAATTATATCCCTCAAATTTTCGGCAAAAGTACAACTTTATTTCGATATAGTTCTTTATTATGTCAAAAAATATTACCTTTGCACTGAATTTCAAAGCAAAATACAAAATACAAATATATGATTTTAGAAAAGATAGACCAACTTCTTAAGGAAGTGGGCAATCTTCAGGCTAACAATGCCGAGGAGATTGAACAGCTCAGACTGAAATATCTAAGCAAAAAAGGCGAGATTACAGCCCTCATGGCTGACTTCCGCAACGTAGCTGCCGACCAGAAAAAGGCTGTCGGAATGAAAATCAACGAGCTCAAGCAGCTCGCAATGCAAAAAATCAACGAGCTGAAAGAGCAGAACGAAGTGGCAGAAGAGTCGGCCGACGACTTCGACCTTACCCGTTCGGCTTACCCCATACAGCTCGGTACACGCCACCCGCTCAACATCGTAAAGAACCAGATTATCGACATATTCCAGCGCATGGGCTTCACACTGGCCGAAGGACCTGAGATTGACGATGACTTGCACGTGTTCACCAAGCTCAACTTCGCTGCCGACCATCCCGCTCGCGATATGCAGGATACATTCTTCATCGAGCAGAGCCCCAACGACGTAACAAAGAACATCCTTCTGCGCTCGCACACTTCCAACGACCAGAGCCGCATCATGGAGCATCAGCAGCCACCTATCCGCGTTATCTGCCCGGGTCGTGTATATCGCAACGAGGCAATCTCGGCACGCGCTCACTGCTTCTTCCACCAGTTGGAGGGTCTGTATGTCGACAAGAACGTTTCGTTCACCGACCTCAAACAGGTGCTCCTCACCTTCGCCCGCGAGCTTTTCGGTCCGGACACCAAGATTCGTCTGCGCCCCAGCTACTTCCCCTTCACCGAGCCAAGTGCCGAAATGGACATATCATGCCACATCTGTGGCGGCAAGGGTTGCGGATTCTGCAAGCACACAGGATGGGTTGAAATCCTCGGTTGCGGTATGGTAGACCCCAACGTACTTGAGGCTTGCGGCATCGACAGCAAGGTTTACACCGGCTATGCATTCGGTCTTGGCATCGAGCGCATCACCAACTTGAAGTATCGCGTTGCCGACCTCCGTATGTTCTCGGAGAACGACACACGATTCCTCGATGAATTCGTATCAGCCGAATAATATTCAGCATAAAAGATTCAAATTATTTGAGAGAGAACCAAACGTCCTGCCCGAATCCGGGTAGGACGTTTTTGTTTATTATAAATCACAGACAAGCTGTAAAAAAGTGTTTCAAATCTCCAATATTATATGTTTTATGGACTACCAACACATAGGTACAAAAAAATTATAGTACCTTTGTAAAAATATTATATATAAGTAATGAGAGTTAAATCAATTATAATTGCTTTTATCGCTTGCCTGTGCATAATTGCTGAGGTGTCGGCCCAGACAAGCGATTCGCTCATAGTAAACCAGTTGGAAGAAGAGGGCGTGAAGTTCTCACACAACAACAGCGTCACACTACTGATGAGCGGCCAGGAGAAATTTGACGATATGTTTCAGGCCATACGTCAGGCGCGTAGCAGCGTCCATCTGGAATACTTCAACTTTCGCAACGACTCAATAGCATCGCTCCTGTTCGACATCCTCGCCGAGAAGGCAAAGGAAGGAGTTGAAGTGCGCGCACTGTTCGACGGATTCGGCAACGACTCCAACAACCAACCGCTGCTCAAACGTCACCTCAAGAGCATACGCTCGCGCGGTATCGAGATATTCGAATTCGACCCAGTACGCTTCCCGTGGGTCAACCACGTGTTACACCGCGACCACCGCAAGATTGTGGTCATCGACGGACAGATAGCCTATACGGGCGGAATGAATGTGGCCGACTACTACATCAACGGCACTAAGCAGGTGGGCGAATGGCGCGATATGCACTGCCGCATTGATGGCGACGAAGTCAACACACTGCAAGCCATATTCCTCAGAATCTGGAACAAAACTGCCAAACAGAACATACATGGCGCAAAATATTTCCGTGGCACACATGGCGGGGATTACTTCAAAGGCCTTAAGCCCGACACTTGCTGCACAGCTGGTCATAAGACCGTTGGCATTATCAATCGTGAACCGCGTACGTCGAACAAGATTATACGAACGTTCTACACCAATGCCATCAACGATGCCCAGGACAGCATAAAGCTTGTCAACCCATATTTCACCCTCAACCACAAGCTGAAGAAGGCCCTTCGACAGGCTGTAAAGCGAGGCGTGAAGGTAGAAGTGATGGTTTCGGCACACAGCGACATCCCGCTCACGCCCGACTGCGTGTTCTACAACGTTCACAAGCTGATGAAACATGGCGTAAACGTATACATATACGAACCTGGCTTTCATCACACAAAGATTATCATGGTGGACGGACGCTTCTGCACCGTGGGCAGCGCCAACCTCAACTCACGCAGCCTGCGCTTCGACTACGAAGAGAATGCCGTTATTATCGACCGCTGCACCACCGCACAACTGTCCAAGATGTTCGACCGCGACAAGACGAAGAGCTTCCTGCTCACTCCAAACAAGTGGAAGAAGTTCCGCACACCGTGGCAGAAATTCGTAGGATGGTTTGCCCACCTGTTGGCACCGGTGCTGTAAATCCACCCTTCAGCGGTGGCATACTAACATTCAATAACAACTTAAAACAAGACAATGAACATAGAAAACATACTTCAAAAGCTACGCATCGACAGCCTTAATGCGATGCAGGAAGAAACATCCGACGCCATTCTACACTCCGACAAAGACGTTGTGGTGCTGGCACCTACCGGCAGCGGCAAGACTCTTGCCTATCTGTTGCCCATCGCTTCGCGCCTCAATGCAAGCAGCGACGAGGTGCAGGCGGTAGTGATTGTGCCGGGCAGAGAGTTGGCTCTGCAGTCGCACGAGGTTTTCCAGAGCATGGGCAGCGGTCTGCGCTCGGCTTGCCTGTACGGCGGTCGTGCCACAATGGACGAGCATCGACTGATAATACGCACCAAGCCACAGATAGTGTTCGCCACTCCGGGTCGACTCAACGACCATATCGACAAGCTCAACATCAATGCCGACAGCGTGCGCTGGCTCGTACTCGACGAGTTTGACAAGTGTCTGCGCATGGGATTCCGTGCCGAAATGCAGAAAGCTCTGGAAAGCCTGCCCAACATTGAGCGCCGAATACTGCTCTCAGCTACCGACTCCGATGAGATGCCTTCGTTCGTTCGCATGCAGCGCACCATCAACATCAACCACCTCACCGACGAAGAGCAGACACCCGACCGCATAGGTCTGTACACCGTGCAATGTCCTGAACGCGACAAGCTCGGCACTCTCGATACATTGCTGCGCAGCTTCGGCAATCAGCAGACTATCGTATTCATGAACTATCGTGACGGAGTGGAACGCGTAAGCCAGTTCCTGCGCAACGATGGATACGTTGTCAGCGACTTCCATGGAGGCAAGGAGCAACGCGAACGTGAAGAAGCCATATACCGCTTTGCCAACGGCTCAGCCAACATTCTCGTCGGCACCGACCTCGCAGCACGCGGACTCGACATTCCGGACATAGCAAACGTTGTCCATTACAACCTGCCCGTGGGCGAAGACGAATACATCCACCGCGTAGGACGTACCGGACGCTGGGACGCCACCGGACGTGCATTCATGCTAATCGGTCCTGAGGAGCATCTGCCCGAATACGTAAAAGAGAAGACCGAGGAATACAAGCTCGACGACAACAGCAAGAAACGCGTGCCGTTGCCGCGCATGGCTACTATATATATAGGCAAAGGAAAGAAAGACAAGATATCGAAGGGCGATATCCTTGGCTATCTGTGCAAGACATGCGGAGTGGAAGGCAGTGATATAGGACGCATCGACGTTTACGAGCGCTATGCCTATGTGGCCGTAGAACGCAAGACGGCCGACCGCATAGTAAAGATATCAAAAGGCGCCAAAATCAAGGGAGTGCGCACTATTATAGAGAAAGCGTTTTGATGTCATTCACATCAACATATCCGTGCATAACGGCATAAATCGTAAGAGCAGAAACACTGCGAAGGCCAAGCTTCGACATAAGGTTCTTACGATGCGACACAATCGTCGGCAGACTCAAATTGAGTAGGTCGGCGATTTCTTTGTTTATATACCCCTTCACCACAAGCGACATCACCTCTATCTCGCGCGACGACAACAACGTAGTGTTCTCATTATGAACATGTGCCACTGGCGGCAGATTACGTCCATTGGCATGAGCATGCTGTTCGAGCATCAGGATGGAGCGAAGCAATTGCTTCTCGGGCTGATTGGTACAGATTGTATGGAACGAACCGAGAGCCGACGCATCGTCGACAGCAGAGCTTGCAAGAACGATAGTCTTATGGCGCATCGTCTGAAAGAAAGCCATATGGGCAAGCACTATGCGCATATCGGCAAAGTAATGAAAATAGCGTTCGGGATGGTTTGCCTCAAGTTCGGCAAACGATGCGTACGCGTCGATTTCAATCACAGGCATTACCGACTGCAATAAATGAGTCAACCCCAACACAGCGAGTGTGTTGGGGTCGACGATTGCTATACTTGGCTTTTTACAGATTTCGTTTGTCATTATTTCTTCCAAAAACGTGATGTAATATCAGTGAAATCATCGCCCACAGCACGCTTGTATAGACGCTGATTGGTGGTACGTTCCTTCAGACAGCCAAGATGCTCGATGTACGGACCGAGCTTGATGTAGTCGAAGTCGCGCTTGCGTATGCTCTTCGGAAACTGCTGTCGGCCGCTATACCACGCCACCTTCAGATTATCATGCTCACGATGCAGATACTGAGCAAGCTGGCTTACATATTTAGGGTCGGCATCGCCGCCCATGAAGCAGACGCAAGTTATCTCGCCACCATACTGCTTCATAAACTGGTCGAGAACCATCGGCGTAAGCGGTTGACCGATATTCTCCCACAAATATTGACTGTGACACCCGGGACAGCGGCACGGACACCCGGTGATGTTGATTGATAACGTCACCTCATCGGGTATCTCCTGGAAAACAATTCCAGTATTCAGATAATTCAGCATTGTCTATATATTTTTTAAAGGGATGTTTTTTTATTTACTTCAAAATTTAAGCCTCACTCAACTCCTTGTCCACCTCGGCATAATAGCGACGCTTTGCCTCTTCCTGGCGAGCCTGTGAGAAGTTGCTCACACGCTTCAGATAGCCGATGATACGTGTCATGTAGTCGATGTTCTTGCTGTGGCAAACGGGGCACTCCTTGAGATATCGCTTGTCAATATGTCCGCAATCATTGCAGATTGTGTTCGGAATGTTGAATGTGAAGTAGTTGCATCCTTCCTTAGCAGCGATACGCAGCAGCTGACGATACTGCGGCTGCGAGAGATGCTCCTCAAGGTTCATGTGCAGAGCCGAACCACCTGTGAGGTGCTCAATGTACGGAGCGCCGTGCAGCTTGAACTTATCAACAATATTGAGCGAGTCGTCCTCAACTACATAGAAGTAGCTGTTGTAGCAGTCGCGCGGTACGAAATAACCGTCTTCGCGGTCCCACTTGGCATGCTTCACGCCAACATTCTCGGCAGGAATCATCTCACAGTTGAACATAACGTCCTTCGAACGATACTGCTTGTTGTACTTCTCTACGAGTCCCAACACCTTCTGTACGAAGTGCAGATAGTCGGGATTGTCATTAATCTGAAGTCCCATAAACTCTGCAGCCTCAACAAGTCCGTTCACACCGATGGTGAGATACTGACGACCCATATTGATATATCCGGCATCGAACAGAGGCAACATACCCTGCTTCTGCAGATCCTTAAGGTTCTCGTTGTATGCCAACTGCACCTTGTGGCAGAGATCGATAACCTCCGAAAGGTACTCCGAATAGTCAAGACCGTTCTTTACAGCATACTGTATGCAGCGGTTGAGGTTGATGGTGAGCACACTCTTCGAACCAGTAGACACGCCACCGGCACCAAGAGTATAGCTGAAGCCGTTGTCCTGAATCTCATTGCGCAAGCGACAGCATGAGCTCAGCGAGTCGGCATTGTCGCTCATATATGTGAAGAACGAGTGTCCCTCAGAGTACATCTCAGCAGTGAAGTCGCCCCACTCCTTATCTATTACGTCACCATCCTTGGTGAGCAATGCCATTGTCTCAACCGGGAATGTGAGTACAGCCTTTGTACGCTCCTTGTTAAACCACTTCATGAAGCGCTTCTGCAACCACGAAAGTCCAGCCCAATCAGGTCTTGAGCCGTCCGGGAATACAAATTCGCCAAAGAGACTTTCAAAGTATGGTTTGTCATAGTAAGCCACATTCCAGAACACAGCCTGATAATTGCGTGCCCCTGTTGGCTGATTGATTGAGTATACAATCTGCTCGAAACAGTCGGTTATCACCTTGTCGACAGTACGCTGCTTGAGTGAGAGGTCAACAACACGGTCCGGCTCCTTCCAGTAGTCAAGACCATACTCCTTACCTATGAAGTAGTTGAAGTACATAAGGAACTCAGGTGTAGCGCAAGCACCACTCAGCATGCTCGATACCATGAACACCATATTGACGAATCCGCCACAGAACGACTTGATGTTTGTCGGCGCTGTAGAGTTGCCACCGATAGGACCCGTACCATTTACAAGCCATGGATACATCGTAATTGAAGCACAATAGTTGGCCAGCGATGTCTCGTCGTTCTTATAAATAAAGTGATGTGTGAGCTTGTCGATATACTCATTGGCGAGGTCTTTTCCGTACATCAGTTTGATGCGGTCGATAAGCATGCGACGATTCAGACGAATGAAGCCCGACTTAGGCAATTCGCCGATAAGAGTGGCAATGTTTTTATGCTCAACGTTTGCATTTGCGTCAAACTTTGAACCAGTAGCGGCATTCGAAGCTTTGCAATAATCTGTCAAGAATTTCAACTTTTCGAGAGTCTCGCGGTCTTCATTGTGACGCTGACGATAGAGCATAAACGACTTGGCGACTTTATAATAATTCTCGCGCATAAGAGCCTCTTCCACCTGATTCTGAATATCCTCTACAGTGATACCCTCACTTATAGTTAAGTGACTGAGTATCTTTGAGATAGCACTCAAATCAACTGGCTCATCCACCGACTGAAACGCCTTGATTATAGCGTTCATTATCTTGTCTAAAGAGAAACGGTCTTGCGATCCGTCGCGCTTGGTTATTATAAAATCCTTCATTGTTATATTTAGTTTTTTAAAGTCAAATTTTTCAAGTCACAGTGATTGCAAATGTTTACCATTTTGGAAAACTTTTGAGATTTTCGAAAGCTAAAAGTTATCCGTTTTAGAAAACTTTCTTCAGTTTTGAAATGCAAAAGTTATTCGTTTGATGTCTTGGAAACGACTGCAAAGATACTACAAAAAAACGATACCTATATACACAAACAATAAAAAAAGCGGAAAAATTTTCCGCCTTAAATCTTGTTAATTTTCCCACGATTTTACAACTTCACCGACGAGATATCTACCAAGTTATTAACTATTGCATAAATGGTCAGCCCTGCCGGGCTGTGTATCTGCAACTTACGTGCAATGTTACGCCGATGTGTTATGACCGTATTCACCGATATGCACAGATGGTCGGCTATTTCCTTGTTGGTCATTCCCTGCACAAGGGCAACGATTACGTCCTTCTCGCGTTCGCCAAGAGCCTCCGAGCCTTCTTGGTTTCGACTGATCATATCTGAAATTTTAGCCGTCACATCACTCTGTTTCGACTTATGCTCAAGACGTCGCACAGCAGGAATAAATATCTGTTCCTCTACCTGAGCATGCAACGCAAGCCATTCCTCATTATTATATATATCATAGAGAGTGGCCGAAAGTTGATTGTTGTGCAACCCGTCGCTGGGCAGATATTTGATAATGATGCTCTTTAGCTCGCGCAACTTGTTGCTCTCCTGGCTATGATGCTTCGAGTACATGTCTATCTCGAAGTCGCCAATGGACTTGCCTTCAAGCAAAGCCTCTACATAAGGGTAGACCACTCGCTCCTCATGACGCATGTGTGTGGTAATGGAGCGTGCATATTCATCATACAGCTTCATTATCAGACGTGCCAGATTATCGTTCTCGTCAAGCGCTTCGGCAAGTTCCTTGCGTATAAACGGCAGCTGGAAGTCGATATAATAGGCATGGCTCGCCTTAAGATACTGCAACAGCGTGGGCATCGACAATCTCGATGCATCATCAAAATCGCGGTAACCATTAATCGTAAAGTTCACCACCGCAAGGAATGTATATGTATCTACATGCTGTTCCTCGCACACCTGACTTACTGTCTTGTCGCCAAAACCAAGGCTGATGCCGAAGCTGCCAAGGCTCTGCAGAAGGTTGTAGTTGTCCCTGATAAGAGAAATCATCTTGTCCTCGGGCTCATACATTTTCTGTTGCTTCATGTTTGTCTGATTATTACCTGTGTATCTTTTTTACCTAAAAATTATGGCTGTACGATTATTGTAAAACAGCCATGCTATACATTATATATTATATAACAGGTGCAAAATAACAAAAAAACGACGAAACAGACAATCACTATATGTAGGTATTTTGAATTTTTTATTTACCAAAATTTAGGTATTGCTCACCTTTTTTATTCATAATACCTTTGCATTCGCAAAAAATCATTAAAAAACAAGAGAATTATGAAGACGACTATCGTTACTATGGCTTGCGCTGCAGCAATGTGTTCTCCGCTTGCCATTCAGGCACAGACAGTAGCAGCCGACAGTGTTATGCAGCATGCCAAGGGCAATCGCCTCAGCGTCGGCGGTTATGGTGAAGCTGCATTCAGCCGTAATTTCTATAGCGACTCAGGCAACCGCTACAGTTCGGCAAGCAGTCGCAAGAACGATCCAAGCCACGGACGTTTCGATATACCTCATGCCGTTATATATCTCGGTTACAACTTCGGCAAGGGTTGGACACTCGGAACTGAGATTGAATTCGAGCATGGCGGTACCGGTTCGGCAATAGAATACGAAGCAGAAGAGGCTATTGAGTTTGAGCAGGAACAGGAACGCGGTGGCGAAGTAGAACTTGAGCAGTTCTGGATTCAGAAATCATTCGGACGTTTCCTCAACGTTCGTGCCGGCCATATCGTAGTGCCGTTCGGCCTTACCAACGCTTATCACGAGCCACTCAACTTCTTCACAGTCTACCGTCCTGAGGGCGAGAACACCATCCTACCATGTACATGGCATCAGACCGGTGTGTCGTTGTGGGGCCATATAGGCGACTTCCGCTACGAAGCACAGATGGTAGCAGGCCTTGACGCATGGCAGTTCTCACGCGACCAGTGGATAAAGCCTGGCACAACAAAGCCGTTTGAATTTGAGACAGCCAACAAGTACGGTTTCTCTGCCCGCATCGACAACTATACCATACCAGGCTTGCGACTTGGAGTGAGCGGATACTACGGACAGTCGATGCACAATGCTGTTCCTCACGATATGGAGACCGGCAAGAACAAGAATATCAAGGGCAACATCTATCTTGGAGCATTCGACTTCACATACAATGCACACAACTGGGTGGCACGAGGCAATGCCGATTATGGATATGTGAGCGACGCTAAGACAATCAGCGCTATACGCAAGCCTGGCACACAGTATGTGAAGCCGTACGAAAGCAACCAGGTGTTTGGCTCGCACGCAATAGCCACAAGCATTGAGGTAGGCTACGACATCTTCTCGCAGATTGCAAAGTTGCGCGCCGACAGACAGAAGCTTTATGTGTTCGGTCATTTTGAGTATTACAACTCATGCATTGGCAGTTCGAAAGAATATACAAGCAAGAAGATTTTCGCCGGTGGCCTCAACTATTACCCCCTGCCGCAGGTCTGCGTAAAGGCAGAATACAGCTACCGCAAGTTCAAATCGCAGTATAACGATGAACCAGCATTGAACATCGGTGTGGCTTATCAAGGACAGTTCCTCTAAAAAACGGATAACCAACAATAATAATAAATAGTAAAAAAGATGAAAAAGATTCAGAAATTCGTGATGGCATTCCTTCTTGGAGCCATGACAATCGGATTTACAGCTTGTAGCAGCGACAATGGTGTCGACGAGGAGTTCAACCTTCCTGAGGTTGGTCAGGCCACGACATCAGTAAGCAGCTCAGACAAGGAGATGCAGAAGGTGGCAAAGAACTACGTGCAGGCAGTTGTTTATCCTACATACCAGGCTCTTGCCTCTAACGCACGCACACTCTATAGTGCAGCACAGACCCTCTATAAGTCGGCTGAGGCAGGCACCATGACACAGGACGAAATTAATGCAGCATGTGAGGCATTCAAGAACACACGTCAGGAGTGGGAGCGCAGCGAGGCATTCCTCTTCGGTTCGGCAACAGACAACCAGCTTGACCCACATATCGACTCATGGCCACTCGACCGTGACGAACTTGAGAAAGCACTCAAGAACGAGACCCTTATCGCAGGTTTCAAGAGCGAGAACCCTGCCAAGTTTGTTTCTGAGCACAACACAGAGTTCCAGTCGGTACTTGGTTTCCATGGTATGGAGTTCGTGCTCTTCCGCAATGGTGCACATCGTACTGTTGAGGCTCTCAAGGCTAATGATACCGACGAGGGCGTGACATCAGTAAGGGGTATAGACGAGCTTGCCTTCCTTCAGGCCGTAGCTGCTGACGTTCGCAACATCACAGCTCTTCTTGAGTTCACATGGATGGGTAGCGCAGCAAGCAACGAGACAAAGGCAATCCTCAGCGGCGAGGGTAGCTACGTGTTCAGCACACTCCGCTACAATGGTCTTGCTTCAAATGGTACAATGTGCTTTGGCCAAAACTTGCTTTCTCCGTCGTCAACAACAGGCTATACCTCATGGCAGGGCACTATGAATCAAATCTTCGTAGGCGGTTGCTCAAACATCTGTGCTGAGGTAGCCGACCAGAAGTTGGGTCAGGCTTATCGTGTTGCTACCGGTCAGGGTGGCACAACAGAGGATGGCGAGAAGGAGTCTATCGACTATATCGAGTCACCCTACAGCCACCGTTCGTTCATCGACTATCAGGACAACATCTATTCAATCAAGAACTCTCTCTATGGCACACGCGACGTAAACGCCACAAAACCTGCCGAGAATTCTATGTTGAGCCTTCTGAAGAAGATGAATTACTCAGGCTATGACAATCTTGTCAACGCCCTTAACGTGGCTATCCAGACACTTGAGACAGCCAAGAACAGCGGTAAATCGTTTGTTGAGGAGCCGGGAGCACAGCGCGTTAAGGATTGCATCGATGCAGTATCTGCTCTCGACGAGGAGATTAACAATGCCGGTTCATGGATTAACAAGCAGGACGCTATCTAACATAACAATATCATTAACTACTTGCGTGGGTGTGGCAGGTAATGTCATACCCACCTATTATGTTTAAACAACAAAATCACATAAATACATTATGAATAAAAAAATATACCTCTTCGGTTCATTGGCAATGTGCTTGTCGCTTTCAATGGTATCATGTTCTGACGATGACCCTACACCTGGCGGAAATGGCGAAGACCCTATCGAGTCTGACGCTAAGTATGTAGGTCAGGCAGTAGGCAACTTCTCTAAGGAGGAATGGTATCCTGGCGGTGAGCTTGGCACAACCGACAATGTAACTTCTGGTTGTTATGAAGACGAGACTCCTGCCGTAGAGCAGCAGGGACTGATTGACAACTTCAACGCTGGCGAGAAGTTCTTCGAGCGTCAGTTCACTTCAGCAGCATCTGGATTTGGTGGTCTTGGTCCGGCATCGATTCGTCGTTCATGCCTCGACTGCCATCCTAACTACGGACATGGCAGACGTATGGACTCTTACACCACACAGTATGGCAACGGCAACGGCTATCTGCTCGCCGTATATCATCCTACAGACGGAGCCAACAGCAACGATGGTGGTTTTGTGGCTGAAGTGACTGGTATGCCACAGACACAAGCTACAGAACCATTTAAGGCACCAATAGATGAGAGTCAGATAAATATGCAATGGCATGAGGTGACAGCAATGGAGAGCGGACTGCCAATGCAGTTTCCCGATGGCGAGAAATACTCACTCATCTATCCTGAGGTGACAATCCCTCGCTCTGCTTTCCGCACAAGTCCTAACCCATACGACACAGGCAACAAGGCGGTGGCTGTGCGTATGGAGTCGACCATCGGTGTGATGGGTACCGGTCTGCTCGATGCTATTACCGAGGACGACCTCAAGGCTCAGTATGCCTCTACTGCCAATTATTATAAGAATGTTGCAAAGGTGGCTGATGTAAGCGAATATGTAAACCCTAACTTCTGGGATGCCAATACCAATGACTTTGCCGTCGGCGCATGGTATACAGCAACAATAGGTGCTGGTAAGTATGTCGACGGCGAGGAAGGCAAGAAGATGATAAAGCGTTTCACCTATGCCTTGACACGTGCCACACTTCAGGACGGACCTGGAGCCAATGCCATCTGGAACATTACAAACGTGACACGCCCCGACCGCCCAAAGCTTTACACTACTAATGCTTGGGCAGCAGCAATGGCTGCCGACAAGGAGGTGATAGAGAAGATAAAGAAAGACCCGACGTCGCCGTTCTGGGCAAGCAGCGACGATGAGATAGCTACAAAGGTTGAAAATCTGCTTAAGCCGAGTACTAACCAGTTTGACAACGAGTGGCACAACTTTAAGCCGGAGATGTCGGCTGACAAGTTCTACGACTTTATGGTATGGCATCGTGGCTTGGCCATTCCACGTGCACGCAACCTCAACGACGCTCGCGTTCAGCAGGGCAAGAAGGTGTTTAACGAGATTGGTTGCGCCAGCTGCCACCGCCCGTCATGGAAGACAGGCTCCGACAACTACTGGACTCCAAATATGATTGCCGACAAGAAGTTGCCACGCTACGCCAACCAGACTATCTATCCTTACTCGGACATGATGCAGCACAAACTCTACATGATCAACGACATTCATGGTTCATGGTGCCGCACTACACCATTGTGGGGTCGCGGACTTGCCGGTGTCAACGGTTCGGGTACAGAACGTCTGCACGACTGTCGTGCTCGCAACGAGATAGAAGCCATCATGTGGCACGCTTACTCAAAGAACTCGCATGCCTACAACGCAGCATTGAAGTTCTACAACTTGTCCAAAGCCGACCGCGACGCAGTTGTTATGTTCCTGCGTTCAATATAAAACGACATTAAATACGCTACCAGCAGTAGCGCATACATCAGCCACACCTGCCTGGCGTTTATATGTACACCATACATACAAGCGCCAGGCAGAGAGGCTATAAATCCAAGCAACGCGTTCATCAGCGTTGCCATCCACCCCACAAATGTTGCCACCACACCTTGCATCCATACCCAAAAACCTAAGGCATACATCACTATTGAGGTATATACAATAATCGTAGCCAACGGTATGGCTACAAGATTGGTCAACAAAAAATAACACGGAAATGTACCGAAGTAGTACATCGACAGCGGAGCCACTGCCAGCTGTGCCGCCAACGACACCTTAACAAGCGACCACACCCACCCTATCACGCGCCAACGACCTATACAAGCGGGAGTTTCAACATTGCCCAATCGCATATTGAGCATCACGATGCCAAGCACAGCAAGAAACGACATCTGGAATCCGACATCCCAAAGACTCAACGGACTGACCACCAACTGCACTACAGCAGCAAAGGCAAGTGTATTGAGCGACACCTGTCGGCGACCCGTCAAAACAACGAATGCAAAAATGGTGAGCATTGTTGCCGAACGTAACACACTCGGCGGCATACCGACAAGAGCAGCGTAAGCCCAAATTGCTACCATGGCAAGCACCTGTCCCAACACACGCATGCGACGGTGAACGAATATCAACGACAGCAAACCGTATATCACACCAAGATGCAAACCCGAAAGGGCAAGCACATGCGATGCGCCCGAAGCAGCATACGATTGGCGCAACTCTCGCGTCAGCCCACTGCGATCGCCCATTGTCATTGCCGCAACTACAGCATAAGCCGATTCCGACATATTATGCTTTTCATTATGCGACAGCAACCTGTCACGAGCCGAACGCATCCCTATAAGCACGCGCTGCATTACGCCAAGCCTGCGCATACTCACTCTGCTTCTCTTCCAACTGTCTTTATTAATATATGTACGCGCTACAACACCATGTATATGCTGATAACGCACATAGTCGAAATGACCGTTCTGCAGTCGCCGACTATTGGTTATGGGCTTCAGCCGCGACACAACCCGCACACCATCGCCCACAGCCAGCCGCTGCACATCGCCAATGGCACTATCCTTTTGAAAGAAAGCAATTATACGTTGTCCGGCAAGTCGCCCTTCAGCCACAGCCAGCACACACCTTATAGTACGCTGCCCAACAACGGGCCGTTCCGCAACAACAGCGTCATACATCTCCGCACCCCTATTGATAGGCACATCCAACCGCTGCTCCACCCTACCTACATTCCATATACCCAGCACAAAAACGTCAAGCATCAGCAGCAATGTGGTCAACTTCTTACCATCCGCCTTCTTATACACCACAACAGTGGCGCACACCAATGCCACAAGTATCCAAAGCACCAGTCTTACCGACACGTGCCCATACAGCACATCTCCTGTCATAATGCCGGCAACCAGCACTATGGCAATGCGTAGAAACGGATACATCTGGGTGTTCATAGGTTAGGTAGTGTATTAGGATTATTGCAGTTTCGAGTTCTCTATCTTTTTAGGGCAGATGTCGCTCAGTTCACATTTGTCGCAATGTGGCTTGCGCGATGTGCAAACATAGCGTCCGTGCAGCAACAGCCAATGATGAGCACGTGCCAGGTCTTTGGCAGGAATATGCTTTACCAGCATCTTCTCTACCTTCAGCGGAGTATCGGCAGTACTCGGCACCAGTCCCAAACGATGACTTACCCTATACACATGCGTATCCACAGGCATTGCCGACTGACCGAAAGCTACAGCCTGCATCACATTGGCAGTCTTGCGTCCCACCCCCGGCAGGCGCAACAACGCATCAAAGTCATTTGGCACCTCACCTCCATATTCGCTGACAAGCATACGCGCGAGTTCTACAAGGTGGCGCGCCTTAGCATTGGGATAACTCACGCTCTTTACATATTCATATATCTCAGACTCATCAGCCTCAGCCATAGCCTGTGCATCAGGATAATGCGCGAACAATTCGGGCGTAACCTGATTGACACGCTTGTCAGTACACTGTGCACTGAGCACCACAGCCACAAGCAACTGAAACACCGAACCAAACTCAAGCTCGGTGGTCACCTCGGGATGAAGTTCGCGAAAATAAGAGAGTACACGCGTATATAGTTCCTTCTTCGTCATAACCTAATATGTTTGCTTTATTTTATACTAATGACAAAGTTACAACAAAAATACCGACAATCAACAAAAGTCAAATGGTTTTCTGATAGCTGTCGGATTAAATACACTATAAAAACAAACATCAACGTTCAAGCATAGCCTAAAGAAGCTATAATACAAGTTATAGCCGACTATATAAAACTACTGCGGCACAGCTCTCAACGAGTTGTGCCGCAGCATTATGTTTAACTAAAAAAAATTTCGTAATTAATGAAGATTCTCACGAGCCCTCATAGTTACCTGTTAAACAATCGTTCAATTTACCTTAAACCTAATAACTAAAAACCTAAATCTATTACTACTAACCTAAACAATCTATTAACCTTTTGACGATGCAAAGGTATGAAGATTTCGCTGTTTGCGCAAACAATCAATCAAAAACATTCATTTTTCTATACTTTAATTGATTTAGAGCAAGTGAGAGAGATAGGCCATTTCCTTTTTCTTATTTCTTTAACACGGCTCTTACACAACAGCCATAGTATCTGAATATATTATTTTCATCTCGTTTTGAAGAAGAAAAATCCAAAGTTATAGCATGATATTTATTTTCACCTTGTGTCGCAGTATGGTACATACCTCTCGTTCCCTTACTTTTTAATTTATCCAATTTAAACCCTGCAGCAGGCAAGAATATATAATTACCATTGCCTCCAAATACTTTATAACCATATATACCGTTTACTGCAGTCCATACCCAGTCACATTTTGTTCTGAGTTCATTCATTTCAGTTTTTGTAGGCATCACCCAAGAAGATCCAAGATTTACTGTCGCTACATCATATTGTGTTCCGTTAATACTTTCTCCAATACTCTCGCAAGAAGAGCTTGAACCAGAACAATACTTGTATGTTTTCCATGAGTAAGTATTTTTGGTTTCTGTTTCACCCCAAGCATAATAGCCGCCATACTCTTCCGGTCTTTCTGCTCCTACATTGCAGGTTGCCCATTTCACACTTAAACCCAAATCTGCACACTCTGTTCCATTAACAGATTCCGTTACAGCAAGATACAGTGTAAAGCCTACAATTTGATATTTTTCTTCTTTTATATTATTTTCATATGCTACAGCAAAGACATTCTTGGCAGTATTTGTATATATTTTGTTTCCTGAATAGTCTCCAATATAATTGAAACCATCCAATACATTACTGTAATCATTATTATCTTCATTTTTTTTCAACATCATCACAGCAGAACATAAATTGTCAGATGAAAACTGATAAGCAATTGTAACTGGCAGTTTCTTCGCATTGAATTGCAAGATGTTCTCATCTGATGACTCCACAGCCTTGTAACCATTCATGTTTTTTATGATGCTTTCTTTAGATTTTCCCCATTCTGTATTGACTTTTTTCAGTGTTTCTGCAATGTCTTCTTCTGTCGGAACATAATCTTCATCATATATATCATCAGAAGTGCTGCACGCAGCTACAGAAAAAATTAGGATTACACACCATATTATTTTTATCAGATACTGTTTTGTTGTCATAATGCTTATTTATTTAGAGAGTTTCTTTACGAGTTTAACAATCTTATCCACCCGATATTTCATCGTGTTTTTATCCAAACCTACTGGTACAGAGACAATGTTCACGATGGTAGAAGTTTTAAGTTTATTATCTGTTGTAACAGTTATAGTCGTCTGGCCTTCTTTTTTTCCATAGATAGTTCCAGATGGTGTAATAGTGGCAACAGAGGTATCAGACGATTTCCAAGTGTATGTAGCTTCCGATTCTGAAGGCGTAAGGGTAGGAATGAGTTTACAACTAAATCCTACAGATAATGTAACATCTGACGGCAAGTGTACAGCATTCGGAGCTCCGATGACACTAACAACAGCCTTGGCAGACAATCCATTATCTGTTTTTGCTATAACAGTAGTCGTACCCTCAGTGATACCTTTAATCAAGCCCTTATTGCTTACAGTGGCAACATTTTCATTCTCAGAAATCCATTCTACAGATGCTGAGGCTCCCAATGGTGTATAAACGGGGTTCAAATACTTGCTTTTCCCTACCACCACATTTAAAGGATTAGGAGACAATACCATTGTTTTTGCCTCAATTTTATTGACATGAACATTACAGAAACAATGTTCTGCTGTAATCGGATCCAGAGTGATTCTTGCATCTCCTGATGCTATAGCAGTCAGTCTTCCTTTTTCATCTATACTCACAACGTTTTCATCACTTGATGTCCAAGTTGGAGTTCCATAACTATCGCTTCGTGTACACTTCAACGTGAATTTTTCTCCAGGATTTAATTTCAAATCCGTATTACTAATACTAGCTGTTCCACCAATACATTGTATTCTATAAGTCTTTGTACCACGTCCTGCATGATATCTATTATCATACGAACCAAGATATTCATATACATAATCACATTTCACATAGGCTGCTCCAGAAAAGTAATGAGTAACTTTTACTACTGCTCCAGCTTCTGATTTTTCTGTCAACATAAGTCCATTATCGAAAGACCAAATCGCGCTCCTCACATAGCCAGCTGGTGCAACTAAAGAAAGGAATTTATAAGATCCAACTTTTATATTATATTGTGCCAGCAGATTTATCTGGAACAACAGTGACAATAATGTGAATACTACTATTCGTTTCATTTCTAATTTGAGATTAAAATTATATATTGGCAATCATTAGTGTCAGTTAAAATCGGGACACTAATGATATTTTATGTAAACTAATTTTGCCCACTTACTTATTTCATTTACTTACAACAGAAGTTATAGGCAAAGAGCCTGATGTCTTTATCTTCTGTTGCTAAATTCTTCCGATAGAAGATTTCCACAATAAACTCACCCGCTTCCTTTTTTGTTCTGCGCATTCTTCCCTATATGCCATCCGTCGCACCATGCACATTTGTATACCGAGAAATGCACACCATGCTTTTTGCCCATAGCCTCAGCAGCTCTTAATGCCACCTTCTTATTCGGATAAGAAATCTTTGGATTTCCACTACGACGAGAAATATGGCTGTATTTGCTGAATATCCCAAAGGCATTGTGCGTGACAAATATATTTCGCCACGCACCTCTTCTTGTCAACTGGTTCCAAATGGCAAGAATGCAGTTCCTAAAACTTATTTTATATTCATCCATATATTATTTAAACTTTGTTGTCCTGCCCCTCCAAAGGTCGTCTGCAACATGGAGGATGATATCATGTAGTTCGAGGTCTGTCTTGAAGAACTCAGGGATTGCATCATAACCCACAACAGCTCCAAGGATGTTGCCCGTCACGGCTCCAGTGGAATCGCTGTCACCCTTATGGTTGACAGAGGCTACTATCGCTTTCTCAAAGTTGTCGAAATACTTAACCGCACAGTAAACGGCAATAGCAAGAGTCTCTTCCGCAACCCAACCTTCACCAATTGCTTCGATGTTGTCCACATCCGATGCAGGCGAATCAACAAGACCGAGAGCCTTGTCGGTCAAAGCTCTAAGTTGACTGAAGCTCGCACCTTCATTTGGATAAAGAGAGAGCAACGTATCGTAGCCTTCGGACAAGTAAGCCTTGAAGTCATCCACTGTGGGACAGTCCTTCTGCAAGATTCTGTAAATAACGTGTGCTTCCAATGCTGATGATAGCCAACCGAGAGGATGCTGGTGGGTTATCTCAGCAGCATCAGCCGCCAACATATCAACATCCATTATGCTGGAGATACGTCCTTCAAGAGGTTCACCTTCGGGCGTGTCTCTCCACACAGCACCATAGAGTGCCACAGGAGCTGTACGCATGATGCCGCCACAACCTTTACTATTGTTGTATGGGTCTTTACCTCTAAGAATATCCTGCAAAGCAGTAATACATGTTTGGCCTGGAGCACGACGATTGTTGAGTTCAGGCACATCGCCAATCCAGCAATCCTTATGACGACCAGATCTCTTACCTATTTGTGTATAATACCATTCAAAGTATGCCTCGCAAATAGCATACTTGGGAGCTGTGCCCTGCGCTTTTGCATTTAGCAAACCACAAGCTGTGAACAGCGTCATCTGAGTGTCGTCAGAAATCCATGCCTTGCCGCTATTTTCTTCATCTGGCAACCACCACTGAGTAGTGTCCAGCCGTGTGATGCCATTCTCGCCATACCTTTTCTGTATACCCATGTACGAGTTGATGAACTCAACAGGATAGCCGAGCGCATCGCCAACGGCACCTCCTATAAGAGAACCGCGTATCTTATCTAATTGTTTGTTTCTATCCATATTTATAAAGCTTGTTCTGTTAATACCCTAAATCCGTGACGGGAGCAACTTCTAATTTGTTTTTACCGTTTATGAAAAGGTTGCTTCAAGTTCATCATGTTACTGTAATAATCAAGTTTTGCCTGTTTCCGGTCAGAGAAAGACAAATCTTGCATTACATTCCAACATTGCTGCAATTGAGTCTCTGCCATGGCAAACTCTTTTCGGGCAAAATATTCCTTTGCCCAATATATATGATATATGGTTTTCAGTTTTGCTGAATTGGACACATTATAAAGAGAGTCTAACTCTTTTTGATTAATGATTGTTAGCTTTTTCCCATTCGCCCAATGCCACATTCAATGTTCCCATTGCCTCTACGGCTTGAATCAGGAAAGCTATAATAGCAAGCTGCGGGACGATATCTTTGCTGTTACAAAATGTTATTGCCAAATTTTTCCTCAAACTCTGTAACAACATTCTTAAAATGTGGAATTAAGCGATTAAAAGCTTCTACATAGAGTTCTTCGGGTACTCCAAAATAAGCCTCAGCAATAGAGCCTGTAATACAGGCAATAGTATCACTGTCGCCACCTATACTTACAGCGTTACGTATGCAATCTTCAAAGTTATTTCCATTGAGGAATGCGACAATAGCCTGTGGCACTGTGTCCTGACAAGTACCTCCCCATTTATACGTGTTACGAATTTCGTCACAAGTAAAGTTTAGGTCGTAGCCAAAACGGGCTGATATTTCACTCCTTATTTCTTCCTTGCTTAGCCCTTTCCTGCCCATAAGCACACAAAGTGCCGTAGCCTGTGCACCTTTAATTCCTTCTGGATGATTGTGGGTACACTCTGCCGAACATTTTGCATACGCAAGAACATCTTCTATGGTATCAAAAGCCCATCCAACTGGTCCAACACGCATTGCACAACCGTTACCGCAACTTACATATGGTTTAAAATCTCCATTTTCAGCTTGCCAAAGCCATTTCTGAAAACCATTGCCATATCCACCCAATGGATGTGGATAGTTTGTCCCATATCTATAATAATACCTACTGCTATTACTTTTGCTTGCACCTTCAAGAATCCACTTTGCAGTAGCTATCGACAAAATGCTGTCATCCGTATAGTCAGACCGGTCTGAAAACAAAGGGAATTCCTTCGTCTTTATATTGTGGAACTCATATATGCTTCCCACAATGTCTCCTATAATACTTCCTATCATAATTTTCACTTGTTTACGTTATCAAAGTCACAAGAAAATCTCATATCTCAATACCCTTATCCGTGGCGGGAGCAACTTCTAAGTTTGTTATTTTGTATGTTTATGAGATATAGAGTTGGAAAGTAAGAATTTGCTATCAGATTATCAACGCTGATTCTTGTTATTGATGAATCTCATTAGTGTTCCATTAAAATCGGGACACTAATGATTCCACTTAGTTATTAGGAATAAAGAAATCCTCTGGCGAGAAGTCGTCTTTTGTCTGGTTTGCTCTTTTGGGAGTCCATGTTCTAACATGAATCTTCGGACTGCCTTCTTCTTGAAAATCCCAAAGCAGGAACACGTATCCGTCGTCGGAGTATTGTCTGCCGTTGTATTGCTGACTGTTCCATTTCTGGCGTAGTCTCACACCGTATATGTTAGGATTTGAACCATGTCGCATCAGTTCAATGTCCGAAAAGTCAACATTTATGAATTCATTGCCTTTGAACAGATTCCTAAGATTATTGATATACTGCTGCTTGTTTTGTTTACTGTACACCACTTTCTCATTCACCTTTTGCGAGACACCGTCAATGTTGTTTTTGCCTAATGTTCTGATAACACGACCAGTAATGATAAGAGCATCATCGCTAAAGATTTCTTGCAGAGCATTGATGTTTTTCTCCACATAGTAGCTTCTGAAGTTCTCCACAAAGTTCAGAATCTCTCTTCTCATTCTAAGGTCAACGTTAGAGTTGCTCCCATGCAGAAGAGCTACATACGAGTTGTTGTCGATGGCTGTTCTAACACCAGTGATAACACCTTTCTTGTTGAAGCTGATAGTCAACTCCTTATGTATCTCACCCTTGTAAGTATTGTCAATGGGTTTCATCTCCACAGGAATCTGTCTTATCTCATATCCAGTGAAGTCCTTCAGGCAAGACTGCACATTATTGTTCCACTCACAACGAAAATGAATGTTTGTCCAAAGGCTTTTCAATCCACTTGCAGCCATTTCGTCAATGTCAACATTAATGAGGTTCAACTGGCGATGGTTGGCTTCCGCCTTGTTTATCTCGCTCAGCAACGACGACACGTTTCTTTCAACATTCACCTTAAGCGATTCATTATATATGCCGTCGCTGAACTGGAACGTCACCTGAGCATACATCAACGATGAAACCAATGCGACATAAAGTAAAAGAATATATCTTTTCATAAAGCTTTGATTATTTTATATGCAGATTATTTTACACGCACACATATAGGTGCACAGTTTTTAAATGTTTTCATGCCTTCAGAGTCAACAACCATTCCTGTCTTCACGTCCGTTCTTGCGCCATTTTTCACTGGTGATAGAACACCCACTATTTGTCGGTCAACGTTCATCATCACAAGATAACATTCGGTTTGATTGAGCATGGAATTGAATTTGCCCCACGAGTCAATAAGGTTGTTGTCCATTGCCATGTCAAGCAAGTACTGCAACTGTACGAAGGAGCTCACGTCACAAACCTTCTTGATTATATCAGGCCAGTTAGCCGACCCAAATACTGGAGTTGTATTTGTATTATTGTTGTTAGTATTTGTGTTCACGCTTGTGTTGGGATGGAAAGTCATAGTCTCTTTCTTCTCAACAATGGTTTTAGCCACATACACCAACACCATTATAGCATCGCCACGGTTTACGCTCTTTTGTTGCAAGTTAGCCATTATCTTGTCCTCGCCAATCTCCTCTATCTCCATTTCCTCACAGTAGTTGGCAATATTCTCCTTAAGATAACTGAACGCAATGTTCTTAGCTTCGTCAACACTTGCGGCAGTAGCCTCAGCAGTAAAGTATTTGCCCGACAGTTTTATTTCGTTGATAGCCTCAACAGTGTCTTGAGCAAAGCACGACAGAGCGCAAGCAACCAGTGCCACAACAAATGTGCATAATCGTCTTAATGTCATTTCGCTTTCTTTGTTTTAATGTCGTTGTAGAGGTTCTTCACATTTGTCGTTGGAGTGTAGAGATATGCTTTGGAATTAATCATCAACTTGTTTGTGGCAATATCCTTCACATCACATTCCAGACTAAAGATATGGTCGTAGCCAGTCTCCTTATTATATATAAATATGGCTCCATAAAACTTGCCATCCTTCATCTCCTCGAAACTGAAATAAGGAATGCAACCCTGACTCTTTACAAACTCCATAAACTGTCTTACACTGACGGTAGCAGTCTCGTTTTGCTTGTCGCTTGCTATCATCGTAATCGACATCTTGGCTTCGGGAATACTCTTGCAGTTAAGCAACATAGTGTTAGCAATAGTCTGCACAGGATACTTTGGGTCGATCACTGGCACATAGTCCAGCTTTCCGCTGAGCCTATAATATGTTGTGTTGGTTACGGTAGGCAGTATATAGTTCTTGCCAGGTAGAGTATACAGAGTATCCTCAAGATCTCTAACCGTTCTTAGGTCAGCCACGTCAATGTCGCATTCTGCAGGTTGCTGCTTAGGCTTATACGCTTTCAGGTCGCGCATAAAGTTATGCTCAAGTTCCTTGCGTGGCGTACCCAGCAAGAGGTCGTATTTTATGGGTATAAGCATGTTGACAACTTCCGTCTTGCCCTCTTTCCATACCGCTTGATACGCCTTGTTGTCTATCTTGCCTATAGTGAACGAAGCCGAGTCGGTAATGGCGAGCAAATTGCTCCATCCACCCTTAACAAACTTAGCGTCCATATACTTCAGATTGTTTCTTGTCAGTTTAAATGTCTGGCACAGCAGTCCGCTCTCTATGAACTCAAGCACAGCATTGTTGTCCTTTTGGCGGTAGGCATTGCGGAACAAACTTAATCCTATATGCTCCACCATACCATTGTCATTCTTCCTGACAACAATCTTATACTTGTCCTTTGGGAAGACAGAATAGCCAACCTTAAGAGTGTCCAGACCGTCCAGCTTCAGTTCCGCAGCAACCCTTTTCAGTTCTTCCGTCTTGAACGACATGTTTTGTGCCATGCCTTCTGTTGCAACACACAACAGAAGGACAATGGCAGATAAAATGGTTCTCATATATGTTTAGTTTTTTTATTCAAACGTTATGCCACGCAGCAAAGCAGTCCAGGCGTTGCCCACTTTTCCGCGCTTGGCAATCTCTTTTGCCATCTCGGCATCTTTCTTCACACCGCCAAGTCCCTGCTGATAGCAAGAAGCAAGATTGTCGGCAGCCTCCTTAGAGAGATAACCGTTCAGCAAGGCATCATTATAATAGGCTATAGCCTTCGATATGTCCTTGTTGACAATCTTTCCAGTGAAATACAAGTTGCCAAGTTCACATTTTGCAGGTGCATATCCACCCTCAGATGCCTTTTCGTAGCATTCCACCACCTTGTTCTTGTCAGCCTTCACCGCATTACTTCCTTCAAAGTAGAGTTTTGCGAGCAGATAGTTGGCATAAGGGTCATCAGCCTTTGCAGCCTTGTCGTAATAAGCCATCATCTTCTTCTCGTTGGCTTTTTTCCACGACTTGTCGGCATAGCAGAGTCCGAGCAATGTAGAAGCCACGGCAATGTTTTTCTTTTCGAGAAGAGTAAGCTCCTTCACAGCCGTAGCATAATCGGGTGTTGTCGATTCCATAAGCGTCATGGCATGTACAAACGAGTAGAAGTCGGTGTTCTTCCATCCGTTCTTTATCTCCACATTAGGTTCGTTGAGAAGCTTTTGGAAGTTGGCTTTCATTCCCTTTGAGGCAGCATCGGCAAGCCATTGTAGTGCAATGACATAGTTCGGCTTCACGCCCTGTCCGTTCTTATACATTATTCCCACATTCCATACTGCCACAGGATTGCTCTTGGCAGCCGCAAGTTTATACAAGCCCATAGCCTTGGCATAGTCCTGCTGAATACCGTCGCCCTTGTACAGCAAGTCGCCGAGCATCATCATCGCATTAGGCACATTCTTTTTAGCAGCCTTGTCGAGATATGCCGCAGCCTGAGCCTTATTCACCTTAGTGCCTTTGCCATTGCAGAGATAATCGCCACATTTATATTCCGACACAGCGTCGCCTTTGCCCGCCGCCTTTTGGTAGTAAGGCAAAGCCTCGGCATACATCTTAGCCTGGTCGTAGATGGTTGCCACTCTTACCGCAGCCTCAATCGAGTTGTTGGCTGCTGCCATCTTCAAGTATTTCAGTGCAAGTTCATTGTTCTTCTTAACAGTGTTTCCACATCCATTGTAGTAGATGTCGGCAAGCAGGTTTATGTCGAAAGCCGACTTGTTCTTTGCCACATTCTCTTCGCGTTGCTTCACCAATTCAGCGTTGCCAGCCTTTATCGACTCCTTATAGAGTTTCACAGCCATCACAGAATCCTGCTTAATGCCACGTCCCAATTGGTAGCAGAGTCCCATGTTAGCTATAGCCTTCACATGCTTCTGCTTGGCAGCCATACTGAACCATTTCAGAGCCACATCATAGTTCTGCTTCACTTTCTTGCCTGAGTAGTAGTAAGTGCCGAGAGTGTTTTGAGCCTCGCTGTTGCCCTTCTTGGCAGCATCGGTCAACTTCCTCACCTCTACAGAGTCAGCATTCACTGCCGCAGGCTTTGCCTGTCTGTTCGGGGTTGTTTTTTTCTGAGCTGTGGCATTATAGGCAGTAAATAAAGCCATTGCCACAGTCAGCATTATACATTTATATCTCATAGTTTTTGTTGGTCTTTTGATTTAACATGCCTTTATTATCCAAGCTCCACAACGTCGTCCATAGCATTGTCCACAACAGCATCCGTTGGGTTGTCGCTATCGTTCTGTGCCAAATAGCCATAGTCATCATTGTTTGTGCCAATGATGCTTTCGGTGTCGCTCACAGTAAGAGTAGAAGGCACCTCAGCCAACACATTGCCAGTATCGTCGGTAACAACATCATACGAGCCATTTCCGTTTACGTCCACCATATACAGGGTTTCGCCATTGTCACCTACAATCTGTGCAGCTGTCAACACCTCACCGTCAACAGTCTCCACTGTTCCCACCGCTGCAATATCCATGTTCTCCATGTCGATGTCGGTAGGGTCAACCATTATAACGTCGTCTGTCAGGTTTTGTGCCACGAGGTTAGGGTCAACATCAGGAATATCGTCTACGTTGACTTCTGCGTTCACCTCATTAGTAGAAGATTCATTAGCCGATGGCCCATTGGTTTGAGCTGGTTCTTCTACAGTGGCCTGTGGTTGTGGCTCTGTGGTAGATGCCGTTGCAGCAGGTTCTGCTGTTTGTGTTGTTGCACTTGCGGCATTGTCTTGTGCTGCGTTGTGAGTGTCTGTAGCCTGTGTTGTTGCATTGTTGGCATTCGTCTCTCCTGCAATAGGGGCAGTAGGGTTGTCATCTATTGAATCCACAATATCTATGTCTTCCTCACCTCTTATAATATCGGCAGTTACCATAACACCTGCACCAGCCATAGCTGCTCCAGCTAATGCTGCACCTTTCTTCAAGTTCTCTTTTGAGTTTTCGTTGATGTTTAAAGCCTGTGTCTCCATAATCAATGTTTTTATAGGGTTTTTATTTATGTTTTGTTTTTATTTCTGATGCAAAGATAGGACTTATTTATATCTCAGCCAAGTCTTTTTCTTCATGTTGCTTCAATGGTTAAGTTTCTTTGACGAAACCAAGGGTTTCTCTGACGAAGTCGAAAAATCGGCTTTTTATTGTTTTCCTTGGTTTGTCTATTGTGTAGGTTATGTTCTCTTTCTTGTCTGTTCTGTCATCGTCTATGTCATCTATCTCTACGATATAAGCCGTGTTGTTGTCGTGGCTGTTCCTGCATAAAGCCGCCAACTCTTTTGTCCTCTCTTCAAGAGAATTGTTGGATGTCAGTATCTCAGCCAAGTCAGCGTTGTCGACCATACCATATACTCCATCCGTACATAGCATAAACACGTCATGTGGCTTTATGTCGCGTATCAGGGTTATTGTCGGAGTCATATAGCGGTCTTTGTCGTCAGTAACGAACAAACATTTTGTTATGACATTACCTTTAGGATGATTTTTGACTTCCTCTGGCTTTATCTCTCCACTGTCGAGTAAATCGTTTACGAGCGAATGGTCTTTGGTTTGAAACACCACTCCCTCTCCCTTGCGTATCTGATAGATGCGACTGTCGCCAAGATGCGCCAAGAGCATTCCCTCGTCGGTCTTTGCCATAAAAGCAAGTGTTGTGGCCATTGATGCACAAACAGCCCTGTTTTTGTATAATGTCTTGTATGCTTCGTTTGTAAGACTTACAATGTCTGCTGCTTTTAAATTGCCGCAGTCGTTATTAGCAAGATTATGTTCGAACGATTGACATACAAGACTGCTGGCTATCTCACCATGGTCTCTGCCACCAACACCATCGCATACAACAAAAAAAGATGTATTGGCTGTTGGCTCTGTTGGTGAAAGACAGTCTTGTTGAGAAGGGCGGTTGCCAAGTTGAGAGAAAAACTCTACTTTATTTATAAGAATCTGCATAGTTTATACTGTATAAAAGAGTGGAATACTCGAAACAAGAAGTCGTTACTCGGATAAGACCAGGCGAACCCCAATGAAGTTGAAACGGTTGACAGGCGTGATGCCGAAACGGCAAGACGAGCGACAGAGCCTGGCAATGCCGTACCAGCTACCTCCACGGTTCACGCGGTAGGAATCACTGGTAGCACCTATAGGATTTATCTGTGAGGAACTACTGTATTTTCCATACCCATCCTGACACCATTCCCACACATTACCAGTCATATCATATATGCCTAATTCATTACTTTGCTTAGAACCAACAGAATGAGTCTTGCTACCGCTATTATCTGTATACCAAGCAACATCTGAAATATTATTGCTGCCGCTATACTGATAACCTCGGCTTTTGTTGCCGCCACGTGCGGCATACTCCCATTCAGCTTCGGTGGGAAGACGGAACGTCTTGCCAGTTATACGGTTCAGCTTGCTTATGAATTCTAGGCAGTCGTTCCAACTAACATTCTCTACAGGCAAGTTGTCACCCTTAAATCCCGAAGGATTATTGCCCATCACGGCTTGCCATAATGCCTGTGTAACCTCGTATTTGCCAATGTAATAGTCATTGGTCAGAGTTACACGATGGGGAGGTTTTTCCCAATCATACGGATTCTCCATCTCCGCTGTCGCTCCCATAGTAAACGTTCCTGCCTCAACACGAACCATATCGATGCTGATGCCATCCTTTACGGGGATGGAGATATTATCACTGTTAGCAACCGTGGGTTGCGACACAGGTTGTTGAGCTACTATTGGTTGAGAAACAATACTTTGTTGTGTTGCCATTGCTTCTTTAGACAGCGTGATTTGTAGGTTGCTTGGAGTAGAGGCTTTTAGTTTTACAGTTCCTTCTTCTGAGTCATATCCATCACAAAAGACAATAAAAGAGTGTTGACCTACTGGCAATGTTGTCTGAGCAACACCATTCTTTCCCTTCACCATTTTGTTGTCAACAAGCACAGTAGCTGAACTTGGAGTATAGCGTATGGTTAACTTTTGTTTTTGCTCCACTTGCACTCCACCTGAAGCAGTTACAACCAACTCATAAGTTCTGTTGCTTTCTACCTTCTCCACTCCATAGTCAGCAAACGTCACCATTACTGGAGCATAGTTAGTGTGCTTCACCTTTAGCATACGGTTGCCTTGCGGCATATATACCCAGTACTCTCCAGTCTTATTCTCCACATTACCCATGATGCTGCCCTCAAACTGCACTCCTTGCAGTCCAAGACCAACTTTGATTAAGGCACAGTTGTGGTTGTTCAAGTCCTTGCGTGGCTGAGTTTGGGCAGTCAAGTCGCTTGTGGCAAGCTTAAAGGATTTTACAGTTAGCTCTTGGGCAAGGACTGCTGATGTTGCCGTAAAGAGCAATAAGAAGGATAAAAGTATATTTCGCATAATTCTAAATCATACATTAATTTTATATTGAATGGGCAAGTCTAAGTCCAAGATTTTTAAATTTATTTTGTGGAGCCGTTCCGTTTCTATAAGAACAACGGCAATATGTATCACCATTATCATAGCCTCCACCACGAAAAACTTTATTGTAAGCCTTTATTGGTCCAGTTGGATAATATGCCGTTTTTTTGTCATATGATCCATACCAATCTTGACACCACTCCCATACATTACCCGACATATCATAAAGTCCCAATTCGTTAGGTTTCATCATTCCAACCGTATGAGTTTTATCCATACTATTATGAAAATACCACGAAACATATTCCAAGCTGTTACCTCCACTATATTTATAATGCATGCTGTTACTTCCTCCACGAGCTGCATATTCCCATTCAGCTTCAGTGGGAAGTCTGTATTTTTTACCCGTAAGTTCATTTAACTTCATTATAAACTTTAGACAATCATCCCAGCTTACATTTTCTACTGGTAGATTTTTACCTTTAAAATGTGAAGGATTATCACCCATCACTGCCTCCCAGAGTTCTTGAGTAACCTCATATTTGCATAAATAAAAACAATTCAACACAACTGGATGAGCAGGTTTTTCATCTGAATTAGCTTCTCCTTTCTGTTCTTTTGTTGCTCCCATAGTGAATTCCACTGCTTCAATATACACCATATCATCATTGAGTTTTTCTAATAATTTCGCAACTCTGTCATTATCTGTTGTTTCATTTATATCCTCAATATGTTGGTTATTGTTTTCTGAAATACCATTGTCTACTATAAATTCTTTTAGTAAAGTTATCTGAATGGTACTTGGAGCAGATGCTTTCAGTTTTACAGTACCTTCCTCCGACTCATATCCATCACAAGCAACAATATATGAATGTTGACCAACCGTCAATGTTGTTTCTGCAATACCATTCGTTCCTTTAACAAATTTATTGTCAACAAGAACGGAAGCCGAAGTTGGTGAATATTTTATTCTCAACTTCTGGGTTTGTCGTTCAGTAATAGTATTTGGCTTTTTCAATGTCAAGACATACGTTGCTCCACTCTCCACCTTACCAATACCATAATCGTAAAAGTTAACCATAAGAGGAGTGTAGTTCTTATGTAGAACTTGCAGCATGGAAACACCTTTTGGCATATAAACCCAATATTCACCAATCTTTTGAACTGGTTTCCCCATAATACTACCATCAAACTTCACACCATCAAGAGCTATACCTACTTTTATTAGTGCACAGTTACAGTCGTTAAGGTCCTTGCGTGGCTGAGTATGGGCTGTAAGGTCGCTTGGGGCAAGCTTGAAGGACTCGACTGTGAGCTTCTGCGCAAAGACTGATGATATTGCTGCAAAGAGCAAGACGAAAGATAGAAGTATTTTATGCATGAAATTTATATTTGTTTGAGGGCTTAGGATATCAATAAAAAGAGTGGAAACTCGAAATAATAAATAGTTACTCGGAGAGGACCAGGCGGAACCCAAGGAAGCTGCGACGGTAGCCAGACGTGATTCTTAAACGGAATGACGAGCGACAGTACCTGGCAGTGTAGCTCCAGCTACCCCCACGGTACACGCGGTCAGACCCACTATTAGCACCTGTAGGATTTACCTGTGAAAAACTATCATATCGTCCATACCTATCCTGACACCACTCCCACACATTACCAGTCATATCATATATGCCTAATTCATTTGCTTGCTTTGAACCTACATCATTAGTCATATTACCGCTGTTGTCGCTGTACCATGCTACATCTGAGATATTATTACTACCGCTATACTGATAACCTCTGCTCTTCTTTCCACCACGGGCAGCATATTCCCATTCGGCTTCAGTGGGGAGACGGAACGTCTTGCCTGTTATTCTATTCAGCTTGTTGATGAATTCCTGACAGTCGTCCCAACTAACTTTCTCTACTGGCAAGTTGTCACCCTTAAAGTTAGAAGGATTATTACCCATTACGGCTTTCCACAAAGCCTGTGTAACCTCGTATTTACCTATGTAATAATCGTTGGTCAGAGTCACTTGATGAGTAGGTTTTTCCCAATCATACGGATCCTCCATCTCTGATGTCGCTCCCATAGTGAACGTTCCTGCCTCAACACGAACCATATCGATACTTATGCCATTCTTTACGGGAATTGTTATTGTATTGCCAGACAATGAGGAAGCAGTATTGGTAGCAACTGTTGTATTGGCAGTCAACACGCCTGCTATAGTAGCTGTCTGACCTTCCAATATGTTAACTTGTTCGCTTTCCGTGCCATATCCATCCTTTTTTATTTCCACCTTATGACTGCCCACCAATAAGCCATTAAACACACGTGGACTTTGTCCTATCTTCTTTCCATCGACATATACATCAGCTCCGAAAGGCTTATAGTTTACAGAAAGGTTGCCTTGTACGGTTGCAAGTTCGGCAAAAGCCACATCAAGTTTCTGTTGTTGAGACAAATTGATCGTTCGCTGCTGACTGCGGTAGCCCTCCTTCTTTGCCTC
>ULYQ01022062.1_pt1 | contig 42360 bp, 37 predicted proteins | sample 1962271 | NCBI WGS metagenome assembly ULYQ01 (sample SAMEA4835865, study PRJEB28245) | human gut metagenome | biome: gut microbiome; material: fecal sample | place: Denmark | collected 2008
AACACAATAAACAGCTTGTTCCCTTGGCAAAACAGCTGCGAAAAGAGATGACAAAAGAAGAGCGGCATCTCTGGTATGATTTTCTGCGCGGCTATCCTATTCGTTTCTCAAGGCAAAAGGTGCTCGGAAAATATATAGCGGATTTTTACAGCGCTAAGGCTAAGCTTGTTATTGAGCTTGACGGTTCTCAGCACTATGAGAATGATAATATGCAAAAAGATACTGAGAGGACGGATTTTTTGAAAAAATACGGACTCACAGTGATTCGCATCCCCAATAATGAAATCAACGAAAACTTTCAGGGCGTTTGCGAATATATTGACTCTGCGGTAATACAATCCCTCAGTCAGCCTGACGGCTGACAGCTCCCTTTACACAAGGGAGCCATAAAAGTGCGGCGAATTATTTTTAAATCGAAAAAGTTTGTCATTGCACAGCCCCAAGGCTCCACTGTGTAAGGGGAGCAGTCACGGCGAAGCCGTGACTGAGGGGTTGTATGAAAGTTCAAAATACTCGCAATTTTGAAAATTGCAACTTATTCAAAACAGTTCCTCCGGCACTTCGCGCCGCGTCTCTTTATACAAGAGAGACTTAAAAAACCAACCAAACAAAAAATCCTCCGTATGAATCCATACGGAGGATAACTTTTTGCTTTGATTATTTCTCGGCGGCTGCGGCGGTTCTTCTTGCCTGGAGCGCGTCGGATATCTCCTGCTTCTTCTTGCCGACGATATCGTATTTGAATATCGGAATAGCGGAGAGCAGGGAGAGAATACCGGGGACAACGGCGTAGGCGAAGAACACGATGTCCTTTGTCTTTGTCGCGAATCCGGCGGCGGTGCCTGCGGCGATCTCGCGCACGGTGTCCGAATAGCCGGAGACCTGAACGAACACAAGGCCGAGTGCCGTGCCGAGCGCAAGGCAGATTTTGATAGTCAGCGTGAGCACCGAATATGCTGTTCCCTCCATGCGCTTGCCGGTCTCATACTCATAGTAGTCAACGCAGTCGGCGGTCATTATCATGGGCATGAGGTTGACGGACGCGAACTGGAGACCCATGAGGAACAGCGAGAAGTAGAAGAGAACGGTGAGCACCATGTTGTCGGGGTTCGTGAACCAGAAGTGGGCTATCACGAACGAGAACACGGATGCTATAAAGCCGTAGACCGAAAGTCCGATAAAGACCTTTTTCTCGTCGAGCTTCTTTATAAGGAACGGGCAGGCTGCCATGCTTATCATCGTGCCGATGGCGGTCGAGATGCCGAGGACTGCGACGAGGTTCTGTGAGCCGAGAAGAATATTCGCCGCCTGAACCTGAATTCCCATTGCCATCTGGCGTCCGAAGCCGAGGAAATACGAGATTATGACGAGCATGAACGGCTTATTCGATTTGAGCGCGCCCATCATGTCCTTGAAAGATATCTTGTCGCCCGCGGTGTAGGGGACACGCTCTTTGTTGAGAAGCGGGATAAGCCCGAACAGCACGCAGCCGAAAACGGCAGTGAGCACGGCGGTGAACAGATACTCATTCGCTATCATGGGCAGGTCGGTTTCGCCGCTCTTGACGAGCACCTTGGAGCCGCCCGGGATTATAAGGCAGGCGATGGGCACTATCACGACGCAGGCGGAGAAGCCTATCTGCTTGAACGTGTTTGAGATGGAGACGACATTCGTGCGCTCCGTCGGGTCGGGAGTGAGGACGGATGCGATGCCCTGCGAGGGCACGTCACCGATGGTCATCGCGAAGCTCCAGAGAAGATAGGTCGCGAAGATCCATATGTAAGTTGCCGCTTTGTTCGTCTTGAACGGCACGTCGATGAACACAACCGCGGACATGACGAGCAGGGGCAGGATCGACTTTGCAATCATCGATTTGAACTTGCCGTTTTTGCTCTTCGATCGGTCGATCATGTTGCCGACGAACGGGTCGAAAACTGCGGAGAGAATCTTCGCCACGAGCACGAGAATACCGACGACTGCGATGTCCGCGCCGAGAATCGAAGCGTCAAACTCCGCCTGATATGAATTCAGGAGTCCGACTATCGCCTGGAAGCCGAAAAGGCCGAGCGAATAGGCGGCAATTTCCTTGAAGTTCATATACTTTCCTTTTGATGAACTCATTGTTATTCCCCTTTCAGCAAGCCCCGAATCGTTCTTTGGCGCAGATTCAAGGCTTTACTGTACTAAATTGATTTTATTATAAACTGTGAATTTGCCCGTGTCAATATGGATGCTGTAATTTTTGCCGACAGATTCAGCTTTTCTGTTGCGTGTCGGCGCGCCGTTCGGCTTGACACTTGTCTTTATTAAATGTATAATTTACCATGAGTTAATATAACAGCAGGAGGATGAAATCAATGATTTCAAAGAAACTTTTCGGCACTCTTTCCGACGGCAGAGAGGTCGATATATACGAGCTCAAGAACGCAAACGGCGTCAGTGCGTCCGTTATTACATACGGCGCAACATGGCAGTCGCTTTTTGCACCCGACAGAGACGGCAATTTCGAGGATGTTCTCATCGGCTTCGACGATCTCAAGGGTCATGTCGAGCGTTCGGACTATCAGGGTCAGATCGTCGGCAGATATGCGAACCGTATCTGCGGCGGACATTTTACCGTTAACGGCAAAGAATTTGATGTCATAAAGAATGAGAACGGCAAGACCTGCCTGCATGGCGGCGGCGAGTTTTCGCACGCTGTCTGGGCGGCAAAAATCGAGGGCGAGAGCCTTGTTCTCGAATATAAGAGCGACGAGGGCTCGAACGGATTCCCCGGAGAGATGAGCGCAAAGGTGACTTATACTCTTGATGACAGCAACGAGCTTTCGATTGCATATGAGACTGTCTGCACCGAGGACACGCCGATAAACATGACGAACCATGCGTATTTCAATCTCGGCTCGTATAAGCGTCCGAACGTGCTCTCTCAGGAGCTTCGCCTGTCCGCGTCGCGCTACACTCCCATTGATGAGGACAGCATACCGACCGGCGAGATAAGAGATGTCACCGGCACGGCATTCGATTTTAGACAGATGAAAGCTATCGGCAGGGATATAGATCAGGACGACGATCAGCTCATCATCGGATGCAACGGCTACGACCATAATTTCTGCATCGATGAGGGCACGCAGGGCGCGTTTGCGGCTGCATATGACCCCGAGAGCGGGCGCGTTATGGAAGTTACTACGGATATGCCCGGCGTTCAGCTCTACACCGGCAACTTCCTCGACAAGATACCCGGCAAGGGCGGCACGCTGATGAACAAATATGCCGGCTTCTGCCTTGAGACTCAGTTCTATCCCGATTCTCCGAACCAGCCGAACTTCCCGTCCTGCATTTTCAAGGCGGGCGAAAAGTTCAGAAGCCGCACAAGCTTCAAATTCTCGGTAAAATAAATTTTTCAGAGGCGTGTTTATGAATTCAACGGGTGCGCGGGCGCTGATAGATGTGCTGCTCGAACAGGGAGTCGATACGGTTTTCGGTTATCCCGGCAGTGCGGTGCTCGATATCTACGATGAACTTTACAAATGCGATAAAATTCGCCATATACTCACCTGCCACGAGCAGGCGGCGGCTCACGCGGCGGACGGCTACGCCCGCGCAACTGGCAGAACGGGAGTTGTTATTGCAACCTCGGGACCCGGTGCCACCAATCTCGTGACGGGCATCGCCGCGGCATACATGGATTCGAGCCCCGTTGTTGCGATAACGGGGAACGTCAAGACCTCGCTCCTCGGCAGCGACTCGTTTCAGGAGGTCGATATCGCGGGCGTTACGATGCCGGTGACGAAATATTCGTTCATCGCGTCGGGAGAGCGCGGAGTGGCGCAGGATGTCCGCGAGGCATTCTCAATAGCGCAGTCCGGCAGAAAAGGACCGGTTTTAGTAGATATCCCGGCGGATATCGCGGCTCAGAGCGAGGAATATGAGCGCGCCCCGAAGAGCGAGCCCGCGCGGGCAAAAGAGCCCGAGGAAGCTCAGCTCGCACGCGCGGCGCAGATGATAGAGAAAGCCAAAAGACCGCTTATCTATGTCGGCGGCGGGGCGATAAGCTCCGGCGCGTCGGACGCGCTGAAAACATTTGCTCAAAAACTGCATATCCCCGTCGCGTGTTCTATGATGGGGCTCGGCGCTTATCCGTGCTCGGCGAAGCTGTTCTTGGGGCTCGTCGGCATGCACGGAAACCCGGCGGCAAATATGGCGGCGTTGAACTGCGATTTACTCATTGCCGCGGGCGCGAGATTTTCAAACCGCGTTGCCGCGAGCAAAGAGAGCTTCGCACCTAAGGCAAAGATAATACATATTGATATAGACGCGGCGGAGTTCGACAAAAATATAATTTCCGACGCCCACATTCTCGGCGACCTCGGAAAGACGCTCGAAAAGCTTAGCACTATGCTGCCGCCGGGAGAGAATCCCGAGTGGCTCGGCGAGATAGCCGAGTTCAAAAGGCGGATTCCGCGCCCGAAGCCCTATGCTCCGTACACGGTTTTGCACACTCTGAGCGAGCTGACGAAGGGCGAAGCGAATATAGTGACCGATGTCGGTCAGAATCAGATGTGGACGGCGCAGTACTATGACTTTGAACGCCCGCGTTCGCTGATAACCTCGGGCGGACTGGGCGCGATGGGCTTCGGCATGGGTGCGGCGATAGGCGCGGCACTCGGCAAACCCGAGCGAAAGACCGTTCTGATAACAGGGGACGGCGGATTCCATATGAGCCTGAGCGAGCTTGCAACGCTCAGCAGATATAATATCCCAGTTGTTGTTGTCGTGATGAACAACGGCGTGCTCGGCATGGTGCGCCAGTGGCAGAAGGTGTTCTATGACGGACGCTTTTCCGCGACCCAGCCGGAGCGCGGTACGGATATAGCCGCCGTCGCAAAGGCGTTCGGCGTCAAGGGCATGAGAATAAAGAATCCGTCGCAGGCGAAGCGCGTTTTCAAAAAGGCGCTCTCGATGGACAAGCCCGTAGTTATAGACTGCCGCATCGACCCCGACTGCGCGGTGCTCCCGATGATACCTCCGGGCGGCGATATCACGACGGCTATCTACAAATAAGGAGAAATTATTATGACTCAGAAGCTGACCGTTTCGGCGCTTGTCCGAAACCGCTCGGGCGTTCTGCTCAGAGTGGCGGGACTTTTTGCGCGCCGCGGATATAATATACGAAGCCTCACGGTCTCCGAGACCGAGCATCCCGAGTTCTCACGAATGACGGTTGTCTCCGAGGTTGAGCCGGAGCAGGTAAAACAGGTCGAGGCTCAGCTGTTGAAGCTCGAGGATGTCATAAAAGTGGCGCATCTCGAAGAGGGAAAGCTCGTTTCGAGCGAACTTCTGCTGATAAAAGTTCACTGCCTCAACAAAGACAGACCGCAGGTCTTAAAGACCGTCATAGCCTACGGCGCGAGGGTCAAGGACATCGGTCACACGATGCTAACGGCGGAGCTGACGGGCGAGCCGGAGCGAATAGACGCGTTTATCGCGGACATGAGCGTCCACGGAATAGCCGAGCTTTCGCGCTCGGGCATAACCGCTCTTGAGAGCGGCGACACGGTCATAAACGACTGACACGGGAGGGAGAGAGTTGAAAAAAATCGAACTGCTCGATTCGACCCTGCGCGATGGCGCTCAGGGTGAGGGAATATCCTTTTCCGTCAACGACAGGCTGGAGATAGTCCGTGTGCTGGACGATCTCGGCATACCGATAATCGAGGCGGGCAACCCGACCTCCAATCCGCGCGAGCTTGAATTTTTCGAGCGGGCGAGCAGGCTGTGGCTCAAAAATTCCCGCCTGTGCGCATTCGGTTCAACGCGGAGAAAGGGCGAGAGAGTCGAAGAGGACGCGGCGTGTGCCGCTCTGCTCAAGGCGGGAACCCCGTGCGTTTCAATAGTCGGCAAGAGCAGAAAAATCCAGGTCGAGGGCGTTTTGCAGACGAGCCTCGAAGAAAATCTGTCTATGATAGAGGAAACCTGCCGCTTTTTCAAAAGCCACGGCAAATATGTCGTTTTCGACGCCGAGCATTTCTTCGACGGTATGTCGGACAATGACGGCTACGCGCTCGAAAGCCTGCGCGCGGCTCTGCGCGGCGGCGCGGACTGCCTGACGCTCTGCGACACGAACGGCGGCTCGTTCCCTGATTATATTGAAAAAATCACCGGCGAGGTCGTAAAAGCCTTTCCGGGTACAGATATAGGAATCCACACCCACAACGATTCGGACATGGCGTGCGCGGGTGCACTCATGGCGGTCAGAGCGGGCGCAAAGCAGGTGCAGGGCACATTTATCGGCTTCGGCGAGCGATGCGGAAACGCGAAGCTCACTTCGATAATCCCCAATTTGCAGATAAAATCCGACTATGAGTGTATCCCGCAGGAGAATTTGAAAAATCTGACATCTTCGGCGATAAAAATAGCGTCGATAGCGAATGTCACTTTGCACAGGGATGTGCCGTTCGTCGGGCGCAGCGCATTTGCCCATAAAGCGGGAATGCACGCCGACGGCGTTTTGAAATTCAGCGAATCGTTCGAGCATATCGACCCCGAATCTGTCGGCAACCGCAGGCGATTCCTGCTTTCTGAAGTGACAGGCAAGGCGGCGGTGCTCAAGAAGATACAGAAGCTCTATCCCGATTTCGACAAGGATTCGCCGCAGGTGGCGGAGCTGCTCGATATCCTGAAGCAAAAAGAATACGAGGGCTATCAGTATGAGGGCGCGGATTCTTCGTTTGAGCTGATAGTTCACCGCCTCGTCAGAAAATATAAGCCGTTCTTCGATCTCATCAGCTACAAGGTGCTCGACGAGCTGCCCTATGACAACGGACACAGCGCAACGGCGACAATAAAGCTCAGCGTCGACGGCAGAGTCAGGATAGCGGCGTCGGACGGCGACGGCCCCGTCAACGCGCTCGACCGCGCTCTGCGTGAAGCGCTCGAGGTGTTCTATCCGTGCCTTAGAAAATTGAGGCTCATCGACTACAAGGTTCGCGTCATGGAGCCGAAAGATGCTACGGCGGCGAGTGTCCGCGTTCTTATAACTTCGTCCGACGGCGAGGATATCTGGACAACGGTCGGCGTGTCGCAGGACGTTATCAACGCGAGCTGGATAGCGCTCGTCGACTCCATCGAGCATAAGCTCGTGAGCATGGGCGAGAATCTGCACAGGTAAATATACGAAATTTTGTAACAAAATGTTATTCCGCCATTCACACAAACTTTTTTGAATGGTCTATAATAATTACAATGGGTTCGTTTAAAACAAAGGAGAGGTACTTATGGCTAACGAAAAAATACTTGTCGTTGACGACGACGTTAATATCTGCGAACTGCTGCGCCTCTATCTTGAAAAAGAGGGCTACACAGTCAGCATAGTGAACGACGGCGAGAGCGCCGTGAAGAGCTTCGGCGAGATTCAGCCGGATCTGATGCTGCTTGATATCATGCTGCCCCGTCTCGACGGCTGGCAGGTCTGCCGCGAGATAAGAAAATTCTCGGACAAGCCGATAATCATGCTCACCGCAAAGGGCGAGACTTTTGACAAAGTCCTCGGCCTCGAGCTCGGCGCGGACGACTATGTCGTCAAGCCCTTCGATGCAAAGGAAGTTGTGGCGCGCGTCAAGGCAGTCCTCAGACGCAGCGCGGGCGCCCCGGCGGCGGATATAAAGCAGGTCGAATACGACAAGCTCAAGATAAATCTGACAAACTACGAGCTCTGGGTCGACGGCAAGCGCATCGACACTCCGCCCAAAGAGCTGGAGCTTATCTATCACCTTGCCAGCAACCCGAACAGGGTGTTCACCCGTGACCAGCTGCTCGACGAAGTCTGGGGCTTCGACTATTACGGCGATTCGAGAACGGTCGATGTCCATGTCAAGAGGCTCAGAGAGAAGCTCGAGGGCGTGTCCGACAAGTGGGAGCTCAAGACCGTCTGGAGCGTAGGCTACAAGTTTGAGACCAAGGATTGATGTGCATGAAAAAAGCACGCAAAAAGTTTGAAATAAAAGATGTAAAGAACGCAGGCTCGAGAACAAAACGCTCGGGTCTGTTTCACCGTTACTTTTATGTGACGGTGCTGATACTGTTTATCGGTTTCACCATTCTCGGCTCGTCGTTGTTGATATTCATCGCGCGCTACCAGTCCGAAGAGAAGACGGCGCTTTTAAAGCAGAACGCGCAGACCGTCTCGCAGACTGCCGCGGCGCTTATTCAAAAAGGTTACTCGCTTGAAGAGAGCAACAAGAATTCTACTCTGCTCATGAGCGTTTCGACCGCCCAGCTCTCGCAGGCGATAGATGCGGACATCTATATATGCGACACCGACGGCAAGATAATCTGCTGTAAGGATATATGGCAGTCCAATCTCGTGATGTACATGGGCGAGTGCATAGTCCACAGCAAATATACAGTCCCCGAAACAGCTCTGTCGAGGCTCAGCAGCGGCGGATATACCGAAACGGGCACGCTCGGCGGAATGTACAAGAGCTCGCATTTTATAAGCGTTGAGCCGATAGTGGCATCCGGCAAGCTTTGCGGCGCGGTCATCGCCGCACAGGATACGGATTCGCTGCACGAGCCTGTCAGAGCGATGCTCAAGATGTTCCTGTTCTCGGCAATTCTCGCGCTCGCGATAGCATTCGTTGCAACATATGTTATGACCTATCAGATGACAAAGCCCCTGCGCGAGATGTCGGCGGCGGCAAAGCAGTATGCAAAGGGCGATTTCAGCAACCGAATCTCGGTGCCCTATCATAAAGTGCTGGGCGGCGACGAGGACGAGGTCGCGGAGCTTGTGACGGCGTTCAACTCGATGGCGAACGCGCTTTCGGCTATCGAGACTTCGAGACGCAATTTCGTCGCGAATGTCTCGCACGAGTTAAAGACCCCGATGACCACTATCGGCGGATTCATAGACGGAATACTCGACGGCACGATAGATTCGTCGAAGAGCACATATTATCTCAGAATAGTCTCCGACGAGGTCAAGCGCCTTTCTCGCCTTGTCACGGGTATGCTCAATATGTCGAAGATAGAGGCGGGTCAGTTAAAACTCCAGCCCAAGGAGTTCGACATTTCGGCAATGACCTTCAAAACGATGCTCGGCTTCGAGCGCGCGATAGATGAAAAGAAGATAGAGATACGCGGCCTTGATAAAGTCGAGCCGCTCAACATCTGCGCCGACGAGGATATGATAAATCAGGTCGTATATAATCTTATCGACAACGCCGTGAAGTTCACGAACGAGGGCGGCTATATCGAAGTCGCGATAAAATCGGACAGCGAAAAGATGATATTCTCCGTCAAGAACAGCGGCAAGGGAATCTCGCGCGAAGAGGCGGGCAAAGTCTTTGAGCGCTTCTATAAAACGGACAAATCGCGCAGCTACGATGTCAAGGGAGCGGGTCTCGGACTGTATATAGTCAAGACCATAATCGATATGCACGGCGGTCAGATAACCGTCAACAGCGAGCCGGGCGAATATACGCAGTTCGTGTTCTGGCTTCCGCTGAGATGAATTTTTGCGGAAAAAAGTTGAATAAAAATCCAAAGGTTATTTACCCGACGTTCAAGAAATCGTAATATTGAGAGTCCATAATAGTGTCAAAAGATGAAGGATATCCCGAAGGCAATGGATGGAGGTAAATTCAGTTTATGTACAATGATGATTATGTGAACAACTTCGGCAGTTCCGGCGAGACGCCGCCCGAAGACAACTCGGCAGACACCGCACAGCAGTCTGCACCGCTTGAGCCGGATCAGGTTTATTCCGCTCCGCAGCAGCCCGGACAGGGCAGCTATAACAGCCAAAATTCATATAATTCCGGCAGCTACACGCCGCCTCAGCCCGAGAAAAAGAAGAAAAAGATGAGCGCGAAGAAGAAAGGCGTTGCGGTTTTCGCCGCGATTCTCGCAGTTGTTATCGCGGTCTCTGCGACAGTTACCGTGCTCGCAAAGAGAAATAATAACAGCAGCTCCGGCGGCACTTCTGTGACCGGCACTTCCGAGGGCGACGCTCAACTGAACATTGCCGAGACCCCGAAGGCGACAACGACTTCAAAGGGCAACGGCGTGCTCACCTCGGCTCAGATATATGAAAAAGTTTCTCCGAGCAATGTCGGCATAGTTGTATACAGCCAGTCGTCAAGCTCGGCTTCCGGCGAAGGCTCCGGCATAGTCATGGGCGAGAATAAGGATCACACTTATACCTATATAATTACCTGCGCCCATGTTATCAGCGGCGAGGGCGTCAAAGCCGTCGTTCAGCTGCATGACGGCACACAGTATGACGCCGAGATAGTCGGCTACGATTCGCGCACCGATATCGGCGTGCTGAAAATAAAGGCTACGGGCTTCACCGCCGCAGAGTTCGGCGATTCAACGAAGCTTACGGTCGGCGAGACTGTCTATGCAATAGGCAACCCCGGCGGCACCGAGTTCTTCGGCTCGTTCACGAACGGCATGGTCTCCGCGATTTCGAGAACGGTCAGCAGCCAGATAGGCTATTCCATGGAGTGCATCCAGCACACGGCGGCTATCAGCCCCGGCAATTCCGGCGGCGCTCTGATAAACGAATACGGCCAGGTGGTCGGAATAAACTCGCTTAAAATCAGCGACAGCAGCTATGAGCTCATGGGCTTCTCTATCCCGATCTCGTCCGCAAAAGAGATAATCGACGATCTTATCGCCTACGGCAGAGTGCCGAACCGCCCGAAGCTCGGCATCAGCTATTATTCCAACACATCGAACCAGCAGTATAACATGATCGTGCAGATAAAGGGTCTGCCGGCGGGCTCGCTCATAATCGCGGACATCAACGCGGACAGCGACCTTGCAAACAGCAGCGCCCAGGTCGGCGATCTTATAACGGCGGTCAACGGCAAGGAGCTGAGCACCTCGGAGGTTCTGCTCGAAGCGATTGAAAACGCCAAAGTCGGCGATACGCTGACCCTGACCCTGTGCAGGATATCGAGCAACTATCAGACAAAGGAATTCAATGTCAAGGTAAAGCTCGTCGAGGATACCGGAAACACTGCTTCCTCTTCCTCCCAACAGCAGCAGGAGCAGACAACCCAGCAGGACAACAGATCATTCTACTACAACCCCTTTAATTGATATATCACCTTTCTAACGAAAAACGCGGGTACAGCGAAAACTGTGCCCGCGCTTTTTGTTAAAAAATACAGCCCCGGCAAAATCTGCCGAGGCTGTTGGTTTTGATTATTTCTTGAGTCTCTTGTCGGTCTTTGTTGCAAGGTGGGTGCCGACGCTCTGAAAAATCTGAACGAGCGCTATGAGCAGGATAACGGCAAAGATCATGACGAGATATTTGTAGCGGTAGTAGCCGTAGTTTATGGCAATCTTACCGAGTCCGCCGCCGCCGATTATTCCGCTCATTGCGGAGTAGCCGAGGATGGTGGTTATCGCTATCGTGAAGTTCGAGAGCAGCGAGGGCACGCTCTCGGGAATCATAACTTTGACAATTATCTGCATGGGCGATGCACCCATGCTCTGCGCGGCTTCGATTATGTTCGGGTTGACCTCGCGCAGGCTGCTTTCAACAAGGCGCGCCACAAACGGGAACGACGCGATGACGAGCGGGACTATAGAAGCGACAGTGCCGACAGCCGTGCCGACAATAAGGCGGGTCAGCGGGAAAACGAGGATCATCAAGATCAAGAACGGCACCGAACGCAGAAGATTTATAATAACATTGAGAACCTTCATCAGAGCCTTCGGCAGGGGGAGTACGCCGCCCTTTTCGCCCGCGACGAGCAGCACGCCGAGCGGCAGGCCGATGATTATCGCAAAGAGCGTGGAGAGCAGAGTGACATATATCGTCTCCCAGATAGCCAGCGGGAAATCATTTTTTAATATATCGAGGGCTTCCGTCAGCGCCTCGGAAGTGAATGCATTGTCAAACATCTTTTAAACCTCCTCAACAAGAATATCCGGCATACTCTGCAGATATTTCGACGCGCGTTCAAGCTCGCTGTCCCCTCCGGGGATGCCGAGTAGCATATTGCCGTAGACCTTGTCGCCGATGCAGCGCGTGGAGGCCGCCAGGATGTTCGCCGCGATTCCCTCGTCTATAGCCATCTTGGTTATCAGCGGGGTGTTGGTCGCGAACGCGCCGTTGAAGACGACTCTTATCCTGTGCTCGTCCGAAGCGGGAGCAAAAATCTCATCCGAAGCGTCGGGGAACACGAGGCGTTTTGCCGCCGCCGACTGCGGATGGGCAAAGACGGTGCTGACTTCGCCCTGTTCAACGACCGTGCCGTTGTCAAGAATGGCGACTCGGTTGCAGGTCTCTTCGACAACGCTCATCTGGTGGGTTATTATAATAACCGTTATGCCGAGCTTTTTGTTTATGTCTCTTATGAGGTTGAGGATCGAATGTGTGGTGTTCGGGTCGAGCGCGCTTGTCGCCTCGTCGCAGAGCAGAACTTTTGGGTTTGTAGCGAGTGCGCGGGCTATCGCGATTCTTTGCTGCTGACCGCCGGAGAGCTGAGCGGGGTAAGCCTTCGCTTTGTCGGGCAGACCGACTATCTCGAGCAGTTCGAGCGCGCGTTTCTTCGCGTCCTCTTTCTTCATGCCCTCAAGCTCGAGCGGAAAGCAGATGTTTTTCAGGCAGTTGCGCTGCATGAGCAGGTTAAAGCCCTGGAATATCATGGTTATATTGCGGCGGGCGTCCCTGAGCTGCTTGCTCGAAAGCGAACCCATATCGACCCCGTCTATGAGTATCTGGCCCTCAGTCGGGCGTTCGAGCATATTTATGCACCGCACGAGCGTGCTCTTGCCCGCGCCGCTCATGCCGATGATGCCGTAAATATCGCCGTCGTTTATCGTCAGAGAAACATTCTTGAGCGCGTCGAGCGAGCTGTCGGCGGTCTTGAAAGTTTTTGACAGATTTTTAATCTCGATCATTTTATGCCTCCGAACTTCTGGATAAAAAGATAATGCCGGCAAGCAGCCCGATTAAGAGCAACTTAGCCCGGCATTATATTTTATAACATTTACTTCACTGCGTCAAGAGTGGTCTGCTTGCCGCCGTAGAGAGCCATGGGCTCGACGTGGACATAGCAAACGGTGACGATGTTCGTGTTGTTCTGCTTGTTGAAATCGTCGAGGTAGGGCTCGTGCTGGAAGTAGTTTGCGTCAATCTCGCCGGACTCAACAACATTGTTGGGCTGGACATAATCTTCGAACTCTTTGATGTCAAGGGTGACGCCCTTAGCGGCAAGGATCTCCTTGGCAACGGCGAGGATCTCGGCGTGCGGTGTGGGGGATGCAGCGACGGTTATGGTCTGACCCTTGAGTGCGTCGTAGTTGACGGAGAGATCGTAGCCGTCACCGGGGTTTGAAACAACGCTGATAACTGCGCCGTTATACTTGGAAGCGATGAAATCGGCGACCTTCTTGCTCTGGAGAGCGGCGGAAAGAGCCTTTATCTTGTCGGAATTCTCGTTGCCCTTCTTAGCGGCGAGGATGTTCGAATATGCGCTCGAGGAGCCCTCAATGGCGAGATTGTCCTTTACGGGGTTAAGACCCGCGGAGATAGCGTAGTTCGAGTTGATAACAGCATAGTCAACATCCTTGAGAACATTGGGGAGCTGAGCGGCTTCAACCTCTTTGAAGGTGATGTTCTTGGGGTTGTCCTCAATGTCTCTTACGGTTGCGGTGATGCCGGCGCCGTCTTTGAGCTTGATGATGCCCTGCTCCTGAAGAAGAAGGAGCGCACGGGCTTCGTTGGTCGCGTCGTTGGGAACGGCAATGGTGATGCCCTTGCTGCCCGAAGAGCAGGCGGCGAAGCCGAAGATGCAGCCCAGCGCGAGAACCGCTGCGAGAATGATCGATATTGTCTTTTTCATGTTGATTATCTCCTTTGTATTTTAATTTATAAGGTATTGGGTTGAAACGGACTTTTTAATCATGCGCCTTGCGGCACATTCGCCAATGCCTTATATCAAAGGGTGAGAATAATTTCAGATACTGCACTTTTCTTCCTCCTCAATGCAAATAAAAAACGGGAAACTCCTCACGAAGCTCCCCGAATCTCTGCATATATCAGATTTATTCGTTTGACGGAAGCTCGTCGGAAAAAGGCATGCACATGCACATGCGCATGGAGAACATGCACATTTCCATCATCATAATGTTGCTGTCAAACTTTTTCATGATGCTTCCTCCCTGTTCAGTATCTATGAGCGTATTATAGCCTCTTATACCTACGCTGTCAATAGGCTTTTACAAAAAATTCCCGATTTGTCCCGATGCACAAAAAAGCAGGCGAAAATGCGCCTGCTTTTGAACCGGTTGACTTAAAATTTGCTGTTATATATCGCGGCTGCGTCTGAAATTGCGCTCCGCCTTGCGGCGCGCTGCGGTCTTTCTCTCCTCGGCGAGCTTTTTTTCGTGTATCTTTTTGCGCACAGACGGGCGGTTCGGATTCTTCGTACCGGTTATCTTTTTCTTTTTATCCTTGGGCTCGTGCAGTTCCGGATTCTCTTTGAAGAATATCAGGCTGCCGCCGACGACCTGAACGACCTCGGACTGCGTCTTTGCCGCTATCTCCTCGGCGATCTCGCGCGGGGGCTTGGGTGCTGTCTCGAGCAGTACCTTGAGCTTGAGCAGTTCGCGGGAGCGGAATGCGTCGAGCGTCTGGGCTATCAGTGCGTCATTGACGCCGCCCTTGCCGACCTGAAAAAGCGGCTCGAGCGAATTTGCCTGCGCGCGAAGCGCAGCTCTCTCTTTGCTTGTCATATAATTTCCTCCAGTTTTTTCGTAAGGAGTCTCAGCGCCTTGCCTCTGTGGCTGATGCTGTCTTTTTCTTCTGCGGTGAGTTGCGCCATCGTCTTGCCGGGGAACTCGTCGGGCAAAAACAGCGGATCGTAGCCGAAGCCGCCCTCGCCTGCGGGTTCAAAGGCAATCTTGCCCTCGCACTCGCCGCGCACGGTCATGTGTCTGCCGTCCGGGAAACAGCAGCAGACGGTCGAAACGAACCGCGCGGTGCGCTTGTCCATAGGAATATCGGACAGATTCTTGAGCAGAAGCTCGTTGTTCTTCTCGTCGTTACCGTGCTCGCCCGCGTACCTTGCGGAATACACTCCCGGCGCGCCGTCGAGTGCGTCAACGGCAAGCCCCGAGTCGTCGGCGATGCAGGGCATACCGCTCTCTTTGCAGCCGCTGTCGGCTTTTAAGAATGCGTTCTCTTCAAAGGTGACGCCAGTCTCCTCGACATCGGTAAGCTCGACTCCCGCCTCTTCCGCGAGCAGAACGCGCACGCCGATGGGTTTCAATATGCGCTCAAGCTCGGCGCGTTTTTTCATGTTATGTGTAGCTATGAGAAAATCCATTATTCGTCCTCTTTTTCCTCTTCTTCGTCTTCAATCGGCTCTGCGTCAAACAGACCCTCGGCGAATGCGCGGGCGTTGAACGGGCGGAGGTCGTCCACCTTTTCGCCGACGCCGATGAACTTGACGGGTACACCGAGCTCATTTTTGATGTTTAATACAACGCCGCCCTTTGCGGTGCCGTCAAGCTTCGTTAAAATGATGCCGGTGATCTCTGCAACATTCTTGAATTCTTTTGCCTGATTGACTGCGTTCTGTCCTGTAGTCGCGTCAAGCACGAGCAGGCTCTCGCGGTCGCTGTAGGGCAGCTCGCGGTCGATGACGCGGTATATCTTCGCAAGCTCCTCCATGAGGTTCTTCTTGTTGTGAAGTCTGCCGGCGGTGTCGCAGATGATTATGTCGGCGTTTCTTGCCTTGCCCGCCTGAATTGTGTCGTATATAACAGCCGCCGGGTCTGCGCCCTCGCGGTGCTTGACTATCTCGACTCCCGCGCGGTCAGCCCACTCTTCAAGCTGCTCGATAGCGGCGGCTCTGAAAGTGTCCGCCGCGGCGAGGATAACTTTTTTGCCCTCATTTTTGTACATTGCGGCGAGCTTGCCTATGGAAGTGGTCTTGCCCACGCCGTTGACGCCGATGACGAGAATGACGGAGGGGAGAGTGATAAGGCTCATTTCCTCGCCGCCCTCAAGCATCTCGGCGACTATCTCTTTTATCTCGTTCTTGACGGCTTCAGGCTTGCGCAGATGCTTTTTCATAACGCGCTCGCGCAGCTTCTCGACTATCTCCGATGCGGTCATGCAGCCGACATCGCCCATGACGAGTATCTCTTCGAGCTCGTCATAAAATTCGTCGTCAATCTCGGTTTTGCCGTGGAGCATCGAGTCGATGGCTCCCGACATATTCTCGCGGGTCTTTTTGAGTCCCTTGTTTATTCTTGAAAAAATGCCCATTTTTATCCTCCGTGCGGTCTTATATCAGACCATTTTTTATTCTTTCAACTGCTTCGAGCGTGCGCTTCGGCTCTGCGAACGCGGTCAGGCGAAAATATCCCTCGCCCATCGTGCCGAAGCCCGAGCCCGGAGTGCCGACCACCTGAACGGTGTTCAGAAGCCTGTCGAACATCTGCCATGAGGTCAGCCCGTTCGGTACTTCAAACCAGATATACGGCGAATTTCTGCCGCCGAAACAGCGGATATTAATGCTTTCGAGTCCGTCCGTTATCTTTTTTGCGTTGCCGAGATAGCAGTTTATATTTTCTTTTATCTGCCGCCTGCCATCGTCGGAATAGACGGCTTCGGCGGCGCGCTGGGTTATATATGATACGCCGTTGAACCGCGTCGCCTGCCTGCGCGCCCACAGCGCGTTGAGGCTGACTCTGCCGCGTGAGAGTTCGCGCGGTATAATTGTATATGCGCAGCGAACGCCGGTAAAGCCCGCAGTCTTTGAAAAACTTCTGAACTCAATGGCGCATTTCTTTGCGCCGTCAAGCTCGAAAATACTGTGCGGAATGTTGCTCTCTGTGATAAACGCCTCATATGCGGCGTCAAAGAGAATGACGCTGCCGTGCTCATTAGCCCAGTCGACCCACTGTTGGAGCTGATTTTTATTCATCGCCGTTCCCGTGGGATTGTTGGGGGAGCAGAGATATATTATATCGACATTTTGCTCCGGCAGGGGAGGGATAAATCCGTTCTCCGCGGTGCAGTCGAGATAAGCGATATTTGAAAATCTGCCGTTTTCAAGCGGCTTGCCGCCCCTGCCCGCCATGATGTTCGTGTCTATATAGACCGGGTAGACGGGGTCGCAGACGGCGACTTTGCACTCGGGCGAAAATATGTCGCCGATACTGCCGGTGTCGCTCTTTGCGCCGTCGCTTATAAAAATCTCATCTCTTTCGAGCGTTATTCCGCGCGCGGCGAAATCATATTTCAATATCTTGTCGATAAGAAAATCATATCCCTGCTCGGGCGGGTAGCCCCTGAATGTGGCGGCGTCCGCCATTTCGTTTACTGCCGAGTGCATGGCTTTTATGCACGCCTCGGGCAGGGGACGCGAGACATCGCCGATACCGAGGTCGATTATATCCGCCTCGGGGTGAGCGATTTTATAATCTTTAATTTTTCGGCTCATTGTCGAAAAAAGATAGTTGCTGCGGAGAAGCGAAAAGTTTTCGTTTATTTTCATCTTGCGCCTCCGCCGTAGGCGATTTCGCCTGTAAAGACGGTCTGTGCCGGACCCGTCAGATACACATCTCCGTCGGCACTCCATTTTACCGAGAGCTCGCCGCCGCGAAGCGAGATTTTGATATCCGTATCGCGCTTGCAATAGCCGTTCAATATGCAGGCGACTGCCGCCGCGCACGCGCCCGTGCCACAGGAGAGAGTTTCGCCCGCGCCGCGCTCCCAAACGCGCATTTTGATGTGTGAATCTGAAATCGGCTGAACGAATTCCGTATTTATCCTGTCCGGAAATGCCGGGTGATTTTCAAACTCGGCGCCGATTTTTTGAATATTTATAGAATCAATATTTTCAGAGAAAACCACGCAATGCGGGTTGCCCATCGAGAGGCAGGTGACGGAATAAATTTTTCCGCCGACTTCGAGCGGCCGGGAAATCACGGTGTCCGATTCAATAAGCGCGGGAATATCCCTGCTTTTCAGCATCGGTGACCCCATGTTCACCTGCGCCGAAGTGACCTTTCCGTCCGTCTTATATATATTAATGTATTTTATTCCGCTGAGAGTCTCCAAAGATATCATATCTTTGTCGGTCATTTTGCTGTCGCAGACATACTTTGCGACGCAGCGCGCGGCGTTGCCGCACATCTTCGCCCGTGACCCGTCGGAATTGTAGATATCCATTCTGAAATCCGCCCTGTCGGACGGCAAGATCAGCACAAGCCCGTCTGAGCCGATACCGAAATGGCGGTCGCTCAAAAATTTCGCCGTAGCGGGAGGGTCGTCGATCGATTCATCAAAACAGTTGACATATATGTAGTCGTTGCCCGTGCCCTGCATTTTGGCGAATTTCATTCACAAGACCCTTTTCATTTATATATTAGCGAGCTCGCTGAGCAGATGCCGCGCGGTGGCGGTTATAGAACTGCTCTCGTTCATGCTCCTTCTTCTAATATATGCGTATGCGTCCTCTTCAGACACACCGTTTACTTTCATATATAAATGTTTTGCCTTGTCGATTATCTCCTGATCCGCCGTGTTGCGCTGGCCGCCCGAGCGTATGCGCGACTCGGACGAGGAGCGGAGCAGCTTTTCTATTGCACTGCGAAACTCTGGCCGTGAGAGCGGCAGGGTCATACACTGCACATTGCTCATGCCGAACAGCGGGGACTGGGCGGATGATATAAGCAATATCATATCGGCGCCCGGCGGGAGCAGACGAAGCATGGCGGCGGGCGCCATGTCGGTCAGACGGTGGCAGATTATTATAGCCGAGGGGAGACGCTGAGCGAAATCGAGGGTCTGCGAAGCAGAGCGGCACTCGATGACGCCCATTATTCCCATTTCCGCAACGAAGCCGCGCAGCTGCGCGCGCACCTTGTCGGATGACGATGCTATAATAATATCGCGCACCATTTATCCCTCCCTCGCGGTGCGTCAGTCTGTTAGAAAAATCAGCTCTCCTGCACGTTCTTTATGATATCGTTGATAGTCGTTCTGAGCGCCGAGTCGGTGTCGCTCTCTTTCTTTATCTCGTCAAGGGCGTAGAGCACCGTTGAATAGTGCCTGCCGCCGAACTCCGCGCCGATAGCCTTGGCGGAAAGTCCTGTGACCTCGCGCACGATGTACATCGATATCTGGCGGTATTTCGAAGTCTGTGCGTCCTTCTTCTTCGAGCGCAGATCCTCGGGATTTGCGCCGTAGGTGCGCGCGACCTCGGTTATTATCTTGTCCACAACGACGGGAATAGGCTTGTTGTCGCTGAGAATATCCCTTATCGCCTGCTGAGCGGTGGCGGTGTTGACATGCGCGCCCTGTATCTGGACATAAGCCTGCATCTTCTTGACCGCGCTCTCAAGCTGGCGGATGTTGTTCTTGAGCTTCTGCGCTATGTATTCAACGACATCGTCACTGATATCGAAGTTGAGTGCGTCCGCCTTGCGCTTGACTATGAGCATACGGGTCTCGAGATCCGGCGGCTGAACGTCCGCGAGCAGACCCCACTCAAAGCGGGTGCGCATTCTGTCCTCAAGCTGGGGCATGTCCTTCGGCGGGCGGTCGGATGACAGAACGATCTGCTTGCCGTCCTGCGTCAGGGCGTTGAAAGTATGGAAGAATTCCTCCTGCGTGCGCTCCTTGCTCGCGATGAACTGAACGTCGTCCATCAGAAGAACGTCGACCTTGCGGTATTTGTTCTGGAATTCCGTTGTTGTGCGGTGGTTGAGCGCTTCGATAAACTCGTTGGTGAATTCCTCGCCGTCTGTGAGGACTATCTTCATCGACGGGTCGTTTCTTTTTATCTCGTGGCATATGGCGTTGAGCAGGTGCGTCTTGCCGAGTCCCGAGTTGCCGTAGATGAACAGCGGGTTATACGCCTTGCCGGGGTTCGCCGCGACCGCCTGCGCCGCCGCATGGGCGAATTTGTTTGACGCGCCGACAACGAATGTGTCGAATGTGTTTTCAAAATAGTTTGAGGCGCGCGTGCTGCCGTCTATCTCCGATGAGTCCGCCGCAGAGCCCGAGGAGTCAGACTGCGAATATCCCTCGCCCGGCGCTATGAACTCGACATCGACATCGAGACCGAGCGCGTTCAAAAATGCGCTGTGAAGCGTGCCGCCGAACTTCTGCGCGAGGATGCGGCGCTTGAATTCCGCCGTTGTCATGAGCACGGCGCGGCTGCCGTCAAAGCTTATCGGCTCAAGCTCGCTGAACCAGACGTTGTAGATAGATTCGGAGTTTGTCTGCTTGAGATAGTCGGAGACTACCTGCCACAGCTCGTTGAATGAATCCATTAGTTAACTTCCCCCATCATAATACTTTATAATAGGATAGAGTATATCATAAAACCCCCTTTTTTTCAACAAGCAGTTTGCACAAGGACGCAAAAAAATGATTGACATTGATGTGAAGTATGATATATAATAGTAGCTTGCAAGGGTAGGCGAAAGCGTTATACCCATATCTGCACATAAGATCACGGCGGTACGAGTGCCACCAAAGCGCCCGCCGGTGACTAATATCCTGTGAAACGGAGGTTACCGCAAATGAAAAGAACTTACCAGCCCAAGAAGCTGCACCGTAAGAAGGAGCACGGCTTCCGCAAGAGAATGTCCGACAGAAACGGACGCAAGGTTCTTTCCCGCCGCAGAGCGAAGGGAAGAAAGCAGCTCACCTATTGATCGGCCTTTTTAACGGTCTTTTAACAGGTCGAGCGGATTATTGCCACGGATGGATTGATTGCTTTGGCAGAATATCAGACGCTCAAGCTTAACAGCGATTTTCGCAGGACTTACGGGCGCGGCAAATCAGCCGCTGACCCGGTGCTTGTCACATATGCGCTCAGAAACCGTTACGGTGTCATGCGCATCGGGATAACCACCGGCAAAAAGCTCGGAAATGCGGTGAAGCGCAACCGGTGCCGCCGGATAATTCGCGCGGCTTTCCGGCAGCTCGAAGGCGAGTGCTGCGGGGGATGGGACATTGTATTTGTCGCCCGTCATAAGACGGTCTCCCGCAAGAGCACCGACATCGAGCGGTCAATGCGCAAACAGCTGGGAGCCTTGGGTGTTATCGGTATATCTGCAGGAGTGAAAGTTGTGAAGTGAAAATGAAGGACATACTGATAAAACTTATTCAGTTTTACAGAAAGCATATCTCACCGCAGCTGCCCGATATGTGCAGGTACTATCCGACCTGCTCTCAGTATGCGATAGAGGCTCTCGAAATACACGGAGCGTTCAAAGGCTCTCTGCTGACTGTTGCCAGACTTCTTCGCTGCAATATCCTATTCCCCGGCGGTTATGATCCCGTCCCTCCCAAGAGGGACAAAAAATCCAACCGGAGGACTCACAAATAATGGACGCCATTTACACGACATTGGGTATCCCGTTCGGATATGTTCTCAGGTTCATATTCGAAGCTGTTAACAATTACGGTCTTGCACTCATCCTCTTCACCCTCTTCGCAAGACTTCTTATGATTCCCACTTCTATCTACCAGACTAAGGGTACCGTCAAGACGCAGCGCCTTCAGCCCAAGATCCGCAGAATAAACGCCAAATACAAGGGCGATCAGAAAAAGATTCAGGAAGAGACTCAGGCTCTCTACCAGCGCGAAGGACACAATCCCATGAATATGGGCTGCCTGCCGCTCGCCATCCAGTTCATCATCATCTTCGGTCTTATCGGCGTTATCTATCACCCTCTCAAGTGGGCGCTCGCGATCGATGATACAACAATCAATTCGCTGACAGAAATAGCAAAAGGACTCGCTGAATATAACGCAAAGACAGGTAAGCAGACTATCGAGCTTTTTGTTATCAACCATATCAATGAGATAAGACCCATCGCGCTCTCAAAGGGCATCAGCTCGGGAGTTATCGACAGCATCGCGAACTTCAACTTCACCTTCCTCGGCATACCGCTGGGCGAGATTCCGTCGATAAAAGAGCCCGGAATCCTCTGGGTCATCCCCATTCTCTCGGGCCTTACTTCTCTCGCAACGAGCCTCTTCTCGATGCTTCAGCAGCGCAAGAACAACCCTGAAATGGCTAAGAACCCGACCATGGGCTGCATGACTTTCGGTATGCCCCTGTTCTCGCTCTATTTCACCTTCCAGTTCCCCGCCGGTATCGGTATCTACTGGATTGCATCGAACGTTTTCGCGCTCATTCAGACAGTTATCCTTTCGTTCACCCACAGCCCGAAGAAGATGATCGCAAAGGCTATGGTCGATGAGACTGTTGAGCGCCGTTCAAGGGAAGAGAATCTCAAGCGCGCACTTGCGCAGAAAAAAGAAGAAAAATAAATTTTCCAGGTGGTGGAAACAGAGATGTTAAAAGAAGCTATCGGAACCGGCGCAACAGTCGATCTTGCAAAAGCTGATGCTATCGCACAGCTCGGCATATCCGCCGATTCGGATTTTGAAATTGAAGTTCTCGAGATGCCGACGAAGAAGATGTTTGGTCTGCTCGGAACAACTCCCGCAAAGGTCAAGGTGAGCTACGATGCTCCGTCCGAGGCCGGCGCGAAGGAATATCTTGAAAAAATTCTTGCAAGCCTCGGCATTGAGGGCGCAGAGATAAAGATCGAAGAGACTGACGAAGAAGTCAGTATCGCGGTCGAATATGACGGCGACTACGGCGCAGCTATCGGCCGCAGGGGAGAGACACTCGACGCTATCCAGTATCTCGTCCGCCTTGTCGTCAACAGGGGCGCGGACAAGTCGAGAAGAGTCTCGCTCAACATCGGCAACTACCGCGAGAAGCGCGAGGCAACCCTGCGCGCACTCGCTCAGAAGAGCGCCGCAAAGGTCAGAAAGTACGGCAGAAATGTTGTGCTTGATCCCATGAATCCCTATGAGAGACGCATCATTCACACGGCTCTCCAGGATGTTGAGGGCGTGACCTCTCACTCCGTCGGTTCCGAGAATGACCGCAAGGTCGTTATAACTCTCGAAGAGGGCGTGAAGCCCCTCAACGGCGGCTCCAGACCGCCCCGCGGAAACGGACGCGGCGGATATCAGAACCGCGACAGAGGCGGCAGAGGCAGAAATGACCGCCCGCGCAGCGACCATCCCGTAGCTCCCTCCCGTCCGCCCAGATCCGATGCGGCTTCCGCTTCGAGATACGGCAGGATCGAGCCCATCGCTAAGCAGAACAGCGAAGACTGATAAAAAAACAAAAGCACGGTGTGTCAAAAGATGCACCGTGCTTTTTGCTGCCCATAAAAGCACCCCGCAGACTTGAGCCTGCGGGGTGCTTAACTATTTAATTTTTATTCTTTGCCGAACATCGCTTTGACATTCGAGCCTTTGCAGATGAATATCTCTCTGAAGATTATCATGCTCGCGAAAGCTATCGTGCCACCCATGAGGACGTCGCTGAAGAAGTGCGCGCCGACGATTATGCGGCTGACTGCGACCATGCCGGTGTAGGTGATGGCGGCGATCCAGCTGACGGCTCTCTTGCCCTTGCTCTTGACGTTGAAAATATCGAGGAGCATAAGCAGGCAGTAGACCATGCCGGCGGAGCAGGTGTGTCCGCTCGGGAACGACTTGAGCGCGTCGGTCGTGCCGAAGAGTGCTCTCATCTCGTCCTTGGTGAGGTGCTGTCCGTTGGCGACATACCAGCGGGTGAAGTTATCAAATCCGCCGATCGACTGGCCGCCCTCGCAGTTCATTGCGCGATAACGCATGCGGCCGACGGGCTCTTTGACTGCGGCGATAATGCCGTTGGAAACAGCTGCAACGCAGAGCACCGCGACTGCGAACATAACCATCTTGTTGACCGATTCCTCGGAGTAGTTCCTTATGGCGAAGGTTGCAAAGAAGGTCATAAGACCCGCGAAGAACATCGATATGCCCTTGAGGAATGCCGCCTTGCGGAACAGCTCGGCCTCGGGACCTATATGCTGAAGCGCATATTTTACGGCGTCGTCAAACATGACGAAGTATGCTGCCGTTCCCGCGACGAGAAGAAGTATCGCAAGAATTTCTTTCCACGGATGCTTTTTCATCTTGCGCATGACCTGCCAGAAGAGAATCTGGAAGCTGAATGCAAGCATGAGATAGACGGGCGACGAGCCGACGGCCTCGAGCACAACGCCGTATACGGTCTCGTTTGTGTAGTAGGTGTGGGCGGCGAGCGCCTTTGCCGTGAGGATGTTGCTGACCTGGAGGTCAGTGAACGTTGCGGTCGCGAGCAGAGCGCCGAATACTGCGATGAAAAGCAGCACGGCGACCCACGATTTTGTTCTCTTTGTCAATGTCAACTCTCCTTTATGTAATGGGTTTCATTTGCAGTTTAATTATAGCAAATTGCATATTTTTGTCAATCTTTATTTGCTGTCCTTGTTGCACTTTATATCATATAATGTAGCGGGCGGGCGTTTTATGCGCAGACAGGAAAAAACTTGCCGCGCGCAGTATCGCCGCAATCCGCTCAAATATATTGCAAGTCCGGTGATTATGTTGTATAATATAGAATATATAAGTATAATTGGGAATCGTGCGGTTTGGAGTGATTTTTCTTATGACGGCGTATCTTGACAACAGCGCCACGACCCCCGTGTGCAGTGAAGCTGTTGAAGCGATGAAAACCGCTGTAACAGAGCTTTGGGGCAACCCATCGTCCCTGCATCAAAAGGGGATAGAGGCGGACGAAATGCTCGAAAACGCGCGCTCGAATGTGGCGCGCAGGCTCTTCTGCCGGGATGACGAGGTTTATTTCACCTCCGGCGGAACGGAGAGCAACAATCTTGCCGTTCAGGGCGCGGCTCATGCCATGCGCCGGCGCGGCAGACGGATAGTGACGACGAGCGTCGAGCATCCGAGCATTGATGAGACGGTCAAGCATCTCGAAAACGAGGGCTTTGAAGTTATACGCCTCGGTGTTGACAAAAACGGACGCATCAGCGAGCGCGAGCTTTTTGAAGCCGTGACTCCCGACACGATACTCGTGAGCATTATGGCGGTCAACAACGAGACTGGCACAATTCAGCCCGTCGAAGCGGCGAGAACTGCGGTAACGCGTGCGAAGTCGCCCGCACTTGTTCATTGCGATGCGGTGCAGGCTTTCGGCAAACTGCCGCTCAAGCCCGCTGCTATGGGCGTTGACCTGATGACGGTCAGCTCCCACAAGATACACGGACCCAAGGGCGTCGGCGCGCTCTATGTCAAAAAGGGTGTGCGCCTGTCGCCGATAGTTTTCGGCGGCTCGCAGGAAGAAAAACTGCGCCCCGGCACTCAGCCCATGCCGGCGATAGCGGGCTTCGGCGCGGCGGCTGCGGCTCTGCCGAACCTTGCGGCTGAGCTCAAAGAAGTTACTGAACTTCGCGACTATATGCGGGACAGACTTCTGGCTCTCGGCGGAGTTGTTATAAACTCGCCCGAGGACGCGCTGCCGTATGTGACCAATATTTCGGTGCTCGGCATAAACTCCGAGCCGATGCTCAACTTCCTCTCTTCGCGCGGCGTCTATGTCTCAAGCGGCTCGGCTTGCTCAAAGGGACATCAGAGCTCGGTGCTCAAAAATATGGGGCTGAGCGACGAAGTTAGAAAGAGCCCGCTTAGAATCAGCTTCTCGCGCTTTACCACAAAAGAAGAGATAGATATGCTCATCGACGGCATTGCCGAGGGGCAGAAAACAATAAGGAAAAATAAGTAAAATAAATAAAAAAGGAATCACAATATGAAGGAAGTTATTCTCATCAAAAACGGTGAGCTTGCGCTCAAGGGACTCAACAGGCGCACTTTTGAAGATATGCTCATGGCGAATATCCGCCGCAGACTCGCGTCGCTCGGCAAATTCACCTGCACCCCCGCGCAGTCGACGATAATAGTCGAAGGACCCGAGGATGCCGATCTCGATGAAGCGACCGAAAGACTTCTCAAGGTCTTTGGCATAGCCGGACTTTCGCGTGCCGCCGCAGTCGAAAAGGATATGGACGTTATTCTCAACACCTGCGTTGAATATACGGCTCCCCTGCTCAACGCCGCATCGACTTTCAAGGTCGAGGCAAAGCGCGCGGACAAGAAGTTTCCGCTCAATTCTCCCGCGATATGCAGAGAAGTCGGCGGGAAAATACTCTCAAAATTCCACCATCTTAAAGTCGATGTTCATAACCCCGATGTTATAATAAACGTCGAGGTGCGCGACAAGTGCGCGTTTATTCACGGCAACCAGCTCAAAGGCGCGGGCGGTATGCCCTCGGGCTCTGCGGGAAAGGCGGCTCTGCTCGTCTCCGGCGGAATAGACAGCCCCGTTGCAGGCTGGATGATGGCAAAGCGCGGCGTGGAGCTGATAGCTATTCACTTCGCTTCTCCGCCCTATACGAGCCAGCGCGCCGAGCAGAAAGTCCACTCGCTTCTGCGCCAGGTCGCAAAATACAGCGGACGCATCATGCTCTTCGTTGTCCCGTTTACCGAGATTCAGGAGCTTATAAAAGATAACTGCCCCGAAGAGGTGTTCACGCTTATCATGCGGCGCATGATGATGCGCATCTCGCAGGAGATTGCGGTAAAAGAGGGCTGCCAGGCACTGATAACAGGCGAGAGCGTCGGTCAGGTCGCGAGCCAGACCATGCCCGCAATAGCCTGCACAGATGCTGTGACCTCGATGCCAGTGTTCCGTCCGCTTATCGGTATGGACAAGGACGAAGTTATTGCGATGTCTAGAAAGATTGAGACATTTGATATATCCATCCAGCCCTATGAGGACTGCTGCACGGTGTTCACTCCGAAGCATCCGCGCACCCATCCGACAATAGCCGGAGTTGAAAAGGCGGAGCGCGGCACCGAATGGGACGAGCCCATAAAGCGCGCAGTTGAGGGCACAAAAGTTACGGTTATAAAAGCTTTTTCAAAAGGTGAGTAACAATGGCAGTGTGTGAAATTCTCTGTGTCGGAACCGAGCTTCTGCTCGGCGATATCCTCAATACCAACGAGCAGTTTCTCTCAAAAGAGCTTGCGGCGATGGGCATATCCGTCATGCACCGCAGCTCAGTTGGGGACAATCCCGAGCGCCTCGCGCAGGAGCTGAAAACGGCTCTCGGGCGCAGCGATATTGTTATCACTTCCGGCGGACTCGGTCCCACGGACGACGATCTGACAAAAGAGGTCTGCTGTGAGGTCATGGGTTTCGAGCTCAGAGAAGATGAAGACACGGCGGAGCGCATACGCTCATATTTCAAATCAAAGGGCGGCAATATGCCCAAAAACAACCTCAAGCAGGCGATGCTGCCCGTCGGCGGCACCGTGTTTGAGAATAACCACGGCACGGCGCCAGGCGCGGCGCTCGAAAAGAACGGCAAGTGCGTTATTATCCTGCCCGGCCCTCCCGGCGAGCTTGCTCCGATGTTCAACGAGAGCGTGCGCGGATTCTTGAAAAAATATTCCGACGGCGCGATAGTCTCGCACACGGTCAATATAATCGGCATGGGCGAGAGCTCGGTCGCCGAAGAGATAGAGGATATGTTCGACGCAAAGAACCCGACCGTTGCACCGTATGCAAAAAGCGGCGAGGTGCGGCTGAGGATAACCGCGAAGGCGGAAACCGCCGACGAGGCGGACAAAATGTGCGCGCCTGTAGTTGATGAGATATGCAGCAGGCTCGGCGATGTCGTATACGGCACCGACATGAACAGCATCGAAGAGCGCGTTGTCGCTCTGCTCAAAGAAAAGGGCAAAAAGATAGCGACTGCCGAATCCTGCACGGCGGGATATATCCCTAAAAGGCTGACTGATATCCCCGGCGCGTCCGAGGTTTTCGAGTGCGGAATAGTCAGCTATTCGAATGATATAAAAACAAAGCTCCTCGGCGTTTCGCCAAAGACGCTTGAGATTTACGGCGCTGTCAGCGAACAGACGGCGCGCGAGATGGCGCTCGGCGCAAAGCGCGTGAGCGGCGCGGATATAGCGATATCCACAACCGGTCTTGCAGGACCGGGAGGCGACGGTGTTCTGCCCGGCGGACTGAGCTTTGCGGCGGTCACGGACGGCGAGTGTACGGTTGTTGAAAAGATAGTCACCGGCCATGAAAATGACCGTGAATATAACAGATATGTCACGGCGTCGAGGGCGCTTAACCTTGTACGCCTGATGCTGGAAGAGAAAATAAAGTAAACCTGTATCGGAGGAAAGAGTATGTCTGACAAAAACAGAAAAGACGGCGAGTTTTCGCTGCCCGATATGAGGGAGATGTTTGAGCACTACACATCGGTTGAGGACGATGAACCTACGGCACAGCGCAGCGAAATGGAAGATATCGCGCGCAGGTACCTTGACAGCGGCGACGATGAAACCGGGGCGGAATCACGGCAGGAAAGCGGCGCCGTGACCGAAGAAAAAGAGCCGGAGCCGGTATCCGAGTCCGTAATTGAACCCGAGCCGGAGCCAATAATTGAGCCCGATTCGGAGAAACCCACAGAGCCGAAAAAGGACAATTTGTATAAGTTTATCCCGCCCGACGATCTGAGCGGAGAGGATATTCCGAAAGTGACCGAGCCGGAATACCCGACCGAGCAGGCGCTCGACGATTTCGATATGCCGACAGATTCAACATTTGCCGTCAACCTCAGCGAGCGTGACCGCGGCTCACTGCGCGAATATGAACGCGAGGTCAGCGAGAACGAGAAGAACAGCGGCAGCGAAAAGGGCTTCAAAAAATTTATAAAGGGCATCATCCCGATGAAGGGCGACGCCGTATCCGAGATAGTCCGCAAGATAGTCTTTATGGCGGCGATAATTACTGTGTTCGTCAGCGCGGGAATGCTGATAAACACATATCTCATTCAGCCCAATATCGTTGACAACGACATAAAAGATATCAAGCCCAGCGAAGAGTTGACCTGGGACGAGATAAAGGCAAAGTACCCGAATGTCAAGTTTCCCGAGGGTATGCAGTTAAAATACGCCGAGGCGTATGCGCAGAACACCGACCTCGTCGGCTGGCTGAAGATAGACAAGCTCAAGATGGACTTTCCGATTCTCCAGACCGACAACGATTCGTATTATCTCAAACGCAGCTTTACCCACAGATACACGGATCTGGGAAACCCGTTCCTGGCTCATGCGAACTCAATCGAGCCGCTTGACCGCAACAGCATAATCTACGGCCACAGCACCCGCAGCTCGGACAAGATATTCAGCAAGCTCTTCGATTACCGCACCACGCGCGGATTCATAAACAATCCGATAATCGAGTTCAACACCATCTATCACGACTACAAGTGGAAGGTCTACGCAGTGTTTATCACAAATGCGACCACCGTCGAGGACAACGGATATTTCTTCAACTATGTCTGGACGAATATAAGCGAGGCGAGCTTTGAGCAGTATATAGCCGAGCTTGATTCGAGAAAGCTCTACACAACGGGCGTCGATATCAAGCCGACCGACAAGATTCTCACTCTTTCGACCTGCCTGTATGAGTTCGACAATGCCCGTCTTGTCGTTGTGGCGCGAATGGTGCGCGACGGCGAGAGTGAAGAAGTTGATACTTCGCTCGTCAAGACCAACCCCAACCCGAGATATCCTCAGGCTTGGTATGATAAAGACAAGAAACAGAACCCCTACAAAAACGCAAACAGATGGTATCCCAACTAATGAGGTGATATTTTGAAAAATAAGATCTCGCTCCTGGCTTTTGTCAATCAGCCTCTCCCGCGCAGGGCGATAGCGGAATATGAGTCCGTCTTTGCCGCAGCCTACGGGGAGTGCCGCTTTGAGCAGTTCACGGACAGCCGCGAGCTGTTTTCTGCCCTTGCCGGAGCGTTCGGAGATTCGGAGACTGTGGTTCTCGCGGCTGCCGAGCGGCATTATATCGAGATAAAGAAGCTGCTTTTCGACGCGCTCAGAACAAAAACCGCATTCTCCGATAAAATAGCCGAAGCGCTCGAAAAGGCGGATGAGGATCAGTGTCTGATGCCTGCCGACGCACAGATACTTGTGACCGATGACGGAAAATACAGCGGCTTTATTGAAAAAAGCGGAAAACAGATGCTGGCTTTTCTGCCTCTTTCCGACGGCAGATGCGCCAGGGTTGCCGAAGAACTCAAGTCTGTGTTCCTGCCCGTTGAAAAAAAAGAAGAAAGCGCAAATACTCCCGAGCCGGACGCGAACAGTGCCGGCGAGCTGAGTGCTGAGGAAAAGTGCGATCCCGAAGAGGTTGTTGAACTCTTGAAAGAGCGCGGACTTTCCGCTGCGGTTGCATCAAGCAAAAACAGCCCGTTCGTGTTCTCCGTCCTGCCCTATGACGACGGATCAGATTTCGGCGATGTCATATTCGCTCAGTCGGTAGATGTCGAGCGCCAGGAGGACGAGAGTCACGGCGAATACATAGCCGCCATGGCGGGGCGCGCCAGAGCAAAGAGCGGCGCGTCGGTCGGCGCGGCGATATCGAATGTGTTCCGCAACGACGATGAGGACAGCAAGCATTTCATGCTAATCTGTATAGCGGACGAGAACAAGGCGCGTGTGTTCAAGGTTTTCAGCCGCAAGGGTGAGACTACGCAGGAGTTTATCTACGCCTGCGTTCACAGGCTCTATTCCGCGCTCGCCGACTATGCGCGCAACGGCTTTGTCATGCACGATGTCAGCGACGATGCGTCAATAATAATCACGGATGGTGAACATCCGTCCCATCATAAATCGGCACCGGTGCGCTCGGGCAAAAAGACAGCGCTTATAGTCGCGTCGGTTATCCTGATCGCCGTGCTTATCGGCACTGCCGTCACATTCCTTGTCAAAGGCTATGGCTCGCAGTCGGGCGCGTCGCTCATCAGCGCACGCACTCAAGACACCACCGAGAGCGGGACGGGCGACATAATCGGCGTTATAGATGATATTATCATTGCTGATGTCGAAGATCCAAACGGTGATGCAAGCAATGAGCAGAGCTCGGACAGCACCGCAGCGCAGAGCACTGACTCCGGAAAAACAACGGGGGAGCAGACAAATGGCACTGTGCCCGGCTCGATAGCCGAGGGTTCAACCGTCCTGACGACGGTTATCTCGACAAAGCCCACGACTCGCCCGAACACGACTGGAAAACCGACAACCAAGCCCACCCAGAAACCGACCGAGACCACGACAAGGCACAGCTCTTCAAAGACGGGTACTTTTGTTTTCACCGTCTACGGTTACGGCCACGGAGTCGGCATGAGCCAGAACGGTGCGTCAGAATATGCGCGCCGCGGCTGGACATACAAGCAGATTTTGCTCCATTATTATAACAACCCCGGCATCAGCCTCGTTAAAGATTCAAAATTGCCGAGCAAGGTTACATATAACGGCAAGAGCTATTCGCTCGCCGAATATCTTGGCAAGACTGCATATGCCGAGGTCGGTCCGTCTGCGCCGCTTGAGTCGATAAAGTCGCAGATGGTCGCGATTTACACCTACGCAAAGCGCCAGAATTTTAAGATGACTACCTCGAACCACGCGTTCCGCGAGAGCTACGCCGGCACAAGCTCATCTATCGAAAACGCGATAAAAGCGACGCTCGGCGAATATCTTGCATATTACGGCTCGCCTGCGTTCACTCCGTATTTTTCAACGGCGGCGGGGAAGACGGCTTCGAGCGCGAATGTCTGGGGCGGCAGTCAAAGCAGCTATCCTTATCTCGCGGGCGGCAGGACAAGCCCCGAGGGCAATGTCAAACGCACGCTGACCATTTCGAGCGAGGAGCTTCGCAAGAAGGTCGAAGCGTATAACGCAAAGGTTGATTCATCAAAGCGCATAACGCTCCAGAGCAACCCTGCGCAGTGGATAAAAATACTCGAGCATGACAGCGCGCGCGGCAGCAGCTGCGGCTATATTTCAAGCATGAGAATAGGCAATCAGACAATGCGCGGCAACGCATTCAGGCTCAACATAATGGGCGCGGCGACGCTCCGCTCGCATTGCTTCACCTTCACTTATACGCCGGACTGATATAAAAGCAAGAGGGCTGCCCGATGCGGCAGCCCTCTTTAAATAGAGAATGAAATTATGAATAAGCAGGAAGTATATGATTTCCTGACAAGCAGGGGAATAGAATACGAAGTGACCGAGCACGGCGCGGTGTTCAATATGGAGGAGATGTCTCATGTTGAACTGCCGCACCCGGAGGCGGACGCGAAGAATCTGTTTGTCAGAGACGACAAGAAGCGTAATTATTATCTCATAACCGTCAGGGGCGACAAGCGCGTTGACCTGAAAAAATTCAGGGAAGGGCACGGCACGCGCCCGCTGAGCTTCGCATCGGAAAACGATCTGATGAGCCTGCTCGGCTTGATACCCGGCGCGGTGACGCCGCTCGGGATACTCAACGACAGCGAGAAAAAAGTGAAATTCTTCCTCGACGAAGAACTTGTCAATGACGGGCTCATCGGAGTCCACCCGAATGACAACACCGCAACGGTGTGGTTGAAAACAACCGACCTTATAGATATAATAACGGAACACGGAAACGAAGTTAAAGCAGTCACGATATGACTGCAAAAATAAAAATCAAGCCGGGAGAGTAGTAAAGAACTTTCCCGGCTTGCATTGGTTACAGTCTGTCTAGAAAATCGGCTATTGACCTGTTTTCATATGCCGCAGGCATATTTCACATCTAAGATATTTCACTCGTTCCAAAGGAACGAATTTCATTGAAAAAAGCACTTGCAACAGCAAGTGCTTTTTTCAATGGTGGAGATGGCGGTAATCGAAACCGCGTCCGAAAAGGGCTCCCCACAGCTTTCTACGGGCGTAGCCTGTCTTTTAGAATTCCCTCGCCGGAGCGCCGTCAGGCAGGCTCACCGGTTCGGTAGTTCCGTTGTTCATGACGGGTTACGGAGCGCTCACCCGTGCACGTTCACTGCTAATCGACGCCTTGTGCCGGGCCGCAGTACTCCCGGCAAAGACGGCTGCTATTTAAGCAGCTTGTAAAACTGTTTTGTTGTCGTTTATTATTTAAACGTATGGGTTTTATAGCGGTCCCACACCGCTGCCCGCTTACCGAAGTTCAACCTCCCCGTCGAAATCCTTTCATCCCCATATATCAAACGGCTTTTGCCGATTGAATCAGAAGTTTTTCATGCTGCGCTCGATATTGCGCGCGGCGTCTTTCTTTGCTGCCGTCTCACGCTTGTCATAGAGCTTTTTGCCCTTGCACAGCCCGACCTCAACCTTTGCGCGCCCTTTTACGAAATATACGCTCAGCGGCACGAGGGTCAGACCCTCCTGCTTCGTCTGACCGAGCAGACGCATTATCTCGCGTTTGTGCATCAGCAGGCGGCGCACCCTCAGCGGGTCGCGGTTGAAGATATTGCCGTGCTCATAGGGGCTGATATGCATTCCGTTGACGAACAATTCGCCGTCAACTATCGAACACCATGAGTCCTTGAGATTGAGTTTGCCCTGGCGTATGGATTTGACCTCCGTGCCGCAAAGCTCGATTCCCGCTTCATATCTGTCGAGTACGAAATAGTCGTGAAAAGCCTTCTTGTTCTGGGCGGCGATCTTTTTCTGTTCTGTGCCCATGGCTTTCACTTCCTTTCCGCACGGGCAGTTTTCGGGAGAATATTATAACGCCCGGCAGAAATTTTGTCAAGGCAATCGACTCTCTTCGACTTATATCCTGCTCTTGAGCCTCACTGCGTCAACGAGCAGGGAGTATTTTTTATTTCTCAGCAGCGAAAATTTAAGATTTTCCGGCTTTGAAGAATATTTGTCCGCTCTGCGGTCGGTGCATAGCTTATAGATGCCGAGAGATTCGCTCTTTTTTATCAGCTCAACAGTCTCTTTTTTAGATAGAGAAACGGCGTTGGGATAGAGAAAATTGCGGTAGATCATCCTCGCGAGAGAGCATATGAGCGCTTTGCACTCGCCGTCGAGGCAGCCGTCGGCTGATATCATTTGGCGAATCTCCTCTGTAGCGCGGGAGGACATGACGAGATTCTCAAACGAATATGTCCGCGTCAGAGAGGAAGCCGAGGTGCGGTAGTTATAAAGTGCCTCGGGCAGGTAACAAAAAGTGTTGAGCCGGCTCAGCATGTGCGCCGAGACGAGCCTGTCCTCACCGCGGCTGTAGCCTTTGTAATAAGCTGCGTCTATATCATAGTCGAATTTATCGCGCCTTATGCACTTGCAGCAAAGTGAGTTGAACTTCGAGCGCAGCAGCAGCTCCCAAAGCTCTTTTTTGCTGTCTTTATTAAAAGAACGCTCGCCGTCGAATGTCTTTTCATGCGTGATATTTTCGCCGTTTATTTTATTATAGTCAAAGAATATCATGTCCGGCGCGCACTGCTCGATTTTTTCGCTCAATCTCGAAAACAGCTTGGGTGAGACGGTGTCGTCCGAATCAAAGACGATGAAATAGTCCCCGCGCGCATTCTCAAATGCAGTCTTTCGCGCGAGCAATACACCCTGATTCTCCGTGTGAATGACACGCACACGGCTGTCTTTTTCTGCGTATTCGTCGCAGATGCAGCCGCTTGAGTCCGTCGAGCCGTCGTCAACTATGAGCAGTTCAAAATTTTTATAGCTCTGATTGAGAACGGAATCCAGACATTCGCGAAGATATTTTTCCGTGTTGTATACGCACACTGCGGCGGTAAAAAATACAGACATATTATCCTCCGTCAGATGTCCGCGCAGCAGCATTTCGAACGGCGCTTCTGCCTGCTGTGCTCGTCGCGCAGGGTGCTGTCTATGGCTATTCTGCGGATGATATCCTTGACGGTTATGTCAAGCTCGCTGTTTTCTGAGTAGTCTGCCGCAAAGGCGAAGTCAACGCGGTTGTGATAGAGCAGGTCACTCACGCCCTCGAGCTGGCGCGGCTCGTTGTTGTGGACGGCTATAGAATATCCGCCGTATGCCTTGACCATCTTCATGCAGGGGACATCGGAGAGACCGTCGCCGATATAGAGCATATTTGAAAACGGCACGCGGCGCTTGTTATCGGGTGTAGAACGGTTGAGATCTTTATCGTTAGATACATCGAGCACGCCTTTGTTTATGCGGTAGACGAACTGGGTCTTTGAAGTATAATTGACGGCGGTCTTCGGCCAGACTGCCTCGCCGTTTTCGCCGTAAAGGAACTCGCAGGCGAAAATTTCTTTGAAGCATTTGCCTATTTCGGACCCCTCAATTATCTCTTTGAGTCCCGAAGAGAGGACATAGTGCTCGACGGTCACGCCGTTCTCGCTGCCGAAGCGGTTGAGGCGGTCGAACCAGCCGGGCAGACCTTTATACAGCTCTATCGCGCGTCCGCACTCCATGACGCTCTTGCGCGTCAGCGGAATCCCGCACTCATGCGATTTTTTTATCATGATGTACATATAGGACAGGATTTTGTCCATATGCTCTTCCTCGGCGTAGCTGTTGGCGAGCCCCCAGAAATCCGCGGGCTCCATGCCGACGCTCGGAATGAACTGATATTCCTGCATATCCTTTGTGCAAAGCGTGCGGTCGAAGTCATAGAGTATCGCCGCAACAGGTCTTTTTCCTGCCATTTAAGACACCTCCGCAGTTATACATATATATTGGAGTTATATTATACTATGAGTGTATCAAATTTTCACGGAAAATGCAACATATATGTATCGCGGCGATAATATGCACATTATTTTGTGGTAATCTTTGTGCAATTTTTCAAGATGTTTTTGGTGACAAGAGCGCTTTCGTGGTATATAATAGATTTTGCCGGGACGGAAAGACCGATTTTCTCCGTCTCGATTTTTACGGCTTGAAAAGGGGTATCGGTATGCGCGTCAGAGGTCTGCAAAAACTTACATTGCTCGATTTTCCCGGCAAGATGGGATGTACTGTGTTCCTCGGCGGATGCAACTTCCGCTGCCCGTTCTGCCAGAATTCGGAGCTGATTCTTCCCGGCGGGGACGAATATGAGATTCCGGAGGAAGAATTTTTTGCGTTTCTCAAAAAGCGTCAGGGTATGCTCGACGGCGTGTGCATAACAGGCGGCGAGCCGCTTGTCAATAAAAACGTCGATGACTTCGCAAGGCGCATAAAAGACATGGGCTATCTCGTAAAGCTCGACACCAACGGCACTTTCCCGGACAAGATGCAGTCGCTTATAGACGCGGGGCTCGTTGACTATGTGGCGATGGATATCAAAAATTCGCCCGAAAAATATGCTGAGACGGTCGGACTCGAAAAGTTCGACATGGAGCCGATATATGAGAGCGTGCGCCTGCTCATGGGCGGAAAGACCGATTTTGAGTTCCGCACGACCGTTGTGCGCGAGCTGCACAGCGCGGAGGACTTCGAGAAAATAGGCGAGTGGCTCAAGGGCGACGAGAAATATTTTCTCCAGAACTTCACCGATTCCGAGTTCGTTTTGCAGAAGGGTCTCGGCTCGCACAGCCGCGAAACACTGCGCTCTTTCGCGGATATAGTCCGCAAAAATGTCCCGAATGTCGAGATAAGGGGAATATAACGGACACTGGAACTCGGAACATCTTGGGGCAGAAAAATAAATTCTACACAATATCTTGTATTTTGCTGTTGACATTTGCCATGGTTGCATCTATAATTGAAGGCAGACAGAGCAAATGAAGCGTAATATAATTTTGACATATATTTGGAAAAGAAAATGGAGGCATGATGATGTACAAGGTTATCAAAAGAGACGGCGCAGTCGCCGATTTTGATATAGCGAAGATATCTTCGGCTATATCAAAGGCTTTCGACGCGCTCAACAAGGAAACTCATCCGACGGTCATCGACCTGCTCGCACTCAAGGTCACTTCGGACTTTGAAGGCAAGATCAAGGACGGACTTATCGCCGTTGAGGACATTCAGGACAGCGTCGAGTCGGTGCTCAGCCAGGCGGGCTACGCCGATGTCGCAAAGGCCTATATTCTCTACAGAAAGCAGCGCGAAAAGGTCAGAAACATGAAGTCGACCATCCTCGACTACAAGGAGCTCGTTGACAGCTACGTCAAGGTTTCCGACTGGCGCGTTAAAGAGAATTCGACCGTCACATATTCCGTCGGCGGACTGATTCTCAGCAACTCCGGCGCGATCACCGCGAACTACTGGCTCTCCGAGGTCTATGACGAAGAGATAGCGAACGCCCACAGAAACGGCGACATCCATCTCCATGACCTCTCCATGCTCACCGGTTACTGCGCGGGCTGGTCTTTGAAGCAGCTCATTCAGGAAGGTCTCGGCGGTGTTCCCGGAAAGATAACCTCTTCTCCCGCAAGCCACCTTGCGACCCTCTGCAACCAGATGGTCAACTTCCTCGGTATCATGCAGAACGAGTGGGCGGGCGCTCAGGCGTTCTCCTCGTTCGATACCTATCTCGCCCCGTTTGTTAAGGTGGACAACCTCTCTTACCGCGAGGTCAAGAAGTGCATCGAGTCGTTCATCTTCGGCGTCAACACCCCCAGTCGCTGGGGCACTCAGGCTCCGTTCTCGAATATAACCCTTGACTGGACCGTTCCCAACGACCTTGCCGAGCTCAACGCCATTGTCGGCGGCAAGGAGATGCCCTTCAAGTACAAGGACTGCAAGAAAGAGATGGACATGGTCAACAAGGCGTTCATCGAGACCATGATAGAGGGCGACGCCAACGGACGCGGCTTCCAGTATCCCATCCCGACTTATTCCATAACCCGCGACTTTGACTGGTCGGATACTGAGAACAACAGACTTCTCTTCGAGATGACCGCAAAGTACGGCACACCTTATTTCTCTAACTACATCAACAGCGATATGGAGCCGAGCGATGTCCGCTCCATGTGCTGCAGACTGCGCCTCGACCTGCGCGAGCTTCGCAAGAAGTCCGGCGGCTTCTTCGGCAGCGGCGAGAGCACCGGTTCTATAGGCGTTGTTACGATAAACATGCCGAGAATCGCATATCTTGCAGAGGATGAGGCGGACTTCTACCGCAGACTCGACAAGCTTATGGATATCTCCGCCCGTTCGCTCAGCGTTAAGCGTACGGTTATCACGAAGCTTCTCAACGAGGGTCTCTATCCCTACACCAGACGCTACCTCGGCACTTTCGAGAATCACTTCTCGACCATCGGCCTTATCGGCATGAACGAGGTCGGTCTCAACGCCAAGTGGCTCAGAGCGGATATGACCCACGAGAAGACTCAGCAGTTCACCAAGGAAGTCCTCGACCATATGCGCGAGCGTCTCTCCGACTATCAGGAGGAGTACGGCGATCTCTACAACCTTGAGGCAACTCCCGCCGAGTCCACCACTTATCGTTTCGCAAAGCACGATGTCGCTCAGTTCCCGGATATCATCACCGCAGCGAAGGACGGCGGCACTCCCTATTACACCAACAGCTCGCATCTTCCTGTTTCGTTCTCGGAGGATATCTTTGAGGCGCTCGACATTCAGGATGATCTTCAGACGAGATACACCTCCGGCACAGTCTTCCACGCCTTCCTCGGCGAGAAGCTGCCCGACTGGACCTCGACTGCTTCTCTCGTGCGCAAGATAGCCGAGAACTACAAGCTGCCCTATTACACGATCTCCCCGACCTACTCCGTGTGCAAGGATCACGGCTACATCGCGGGCGAGCACTTTACCTGCCCCGAGTGCGGCGGTCAGACCGAGGTCTACAGCCGTATCACCGGCTACTATCGCCCCGTCCAGAACTGGAACGACGGCAAGGCGCAGGAGTTCAAGGACAGAACCGTCTATAACCTTGGCGCGTCTCATCTCAAGAATGAGCGCACCGTCAGCCACACCGTGGAGGACGGCAAGCACGAGGATGCTCCCAAGGCATCAAACGGCGCAAAGGTCATGCTCTTCACCACAAAGACCTGCCCCAACTGCAAGATAGCCTATACGCTGCTTGACAAGGCGAATATCGGCTACGAGAAGATCGACGCAGAGGCTCAGGAGGATCTGACGATGAAATACGGCATCAGACAGGCTCCGACTCTCATCGTCACCGACGGCGACGGATACGAGAGCTTCGTCAATCTTTCAAACATCAAAAAGTTCATTGAGCAGTGCTGATGCACTAATAAACGCTGGAAGATCGGGTGGAGCGCGGCTTCACCCGGTTTTCGGCGCATTAAAGAAAAATTTTGCCATATTCAGAGGGAAAAGAAATGCAGCAATTTGATATCGTTATCGTCGGCGCCGGCACGGCCGGACTCACGGCGGCAATCTATGCGCTCAGAGCGGGAAAAACCGTGCTCGTGACCGAGGGCGAGTCTTTCGGCGGTCAGATAACCTCTTCGCCGAGAGTCGAAAATTATCCGGGAATATCGCAGATAAGCGGCAGCGAATTTGCGGATAACCTCGTTTCGCAGGCGATGGAGCTCGGCGCGGATGTTGAGCTTGAGCGGGTAATAAAAATAGTCGACGGAAAGATAAAAACCGTCATAACCGATTCAAACAGCTACCAGTGTAAGTGCGTTATAATCGCCACCGGAGCGCGCCACAGACCGCTCGGAGCGGACGGCGAAAATGACCTCGCGGGCAGGGGAGTATCCTACTGCGCGGTGTGCGACGGAGCTTTTTATAAGGGCAAGAATGTTGCCGTTGTCGGTGGCGGAGACAGCGCTCTCCAGTCCGCGCTCTTCCTCGCGTCTTATTGCAAGAGCGTAACGCTTATTCACAGACGCGATGAGTTCAGGGGAGAGAAGGCTCTTGTCAAGAAGCTCGGCGAGAAAGATAACATAAAAGTTCTCATGAACACGAAGGTAGTCAAGCTCATCGGCGGCGACGAGCTCGACGGCATAAAGATAGCAACAGGCGGCGAGGAGCCCCATTCCATTCCGATGGACGGTGTTTTTATTGCGGTCGGTCAGATGCCGAACAACGAGAGCTTCAAGGATGTTGCAGACCTCGATGACTATGGTTATATCATTGCGGACGAGAGCTGCAGAACAAAGACACCCGGCGTCTTCACCGCAGGCGACTGCCGCACAAAGGAAGTGCGCCAGCTAACCACCGCAGCGGCGGACGGCTCCGTAGCGGCACTCGCGGCTTGCAGCTATATAGACAATATGGAATAAGATAAGCACCCGGGGATATCCTCGGGTGTTTTGAATTATCAGCACAAAAAGCTATATGTTAATCTGCGTTGCTTGCGGCAACGGGCGGTAGGGGATACAATGTCGGTAACGACTGACAGAAAGACGGTTATACCGATGCTCAATGAAAACATCAAAACTATCAGAAAATCAAAAGGACTCTCGCAGGAGGAGCTCGCGGTCAAGCTGAATGTCGTGCGGCAGACCGTGTCCAAATGGGAGCAGGGGTTGTCCGTCCCCGATTCGGATATGCTCATATCTTTGTCGGACGCGCTCGGAACTCCCGTGAGCACACTGCTCGGCGAGAATGTCGCAAAGCAGGAAGCGAATGAGCTGAAAGCGATATGCGAAAAGCTCGAGGTGATAAACCTGCAGCTCGCGCGAAGAAAAATCGCGAGAAGAGCGGCGCTTCACTGGCTGTTTATTGCGCTCTGCGCGGCTGTGGTAATTATCTCGGCGGTGCTGATATCGCTCGGCAGCCCGTATCTCAGCTGGAATTTCGGCGATCCGGAGACGGCGGTTTTCGGCACGGTTTATCATGTGTTCTAGTGGCTGTTTGTCCGATTCGCGCCGATAGCTTTTGTCGGTTCGCTCGTCGGAGCTTTTATGACGCGAAAGAAGTGGTAACGTCTGAAAGCGCGGCGTCTGTCTGCATAGACTTATTTGCGGGATTATGCTATAATATATATGAAATATAGCGTATACCGAAAAGGAGGTTTTCTGATGCTTATCGTTCATCTTGTTGTGGCCGGTATTTTTCTGGTGCTCGGCACTGTCTTTGCGTTTGGCAAAGGCTCATTTCTGATTGCCGGCTATAATACTGCATCCGCAGAAGAAAAGGCGCAGTACGACGAAAAGAAGCTCTGTCGGGCTGTGTCGAAGCTTATGTTTGCGCTGGCGGCGTGTTGGGGCGTGGCGGCGCTCAGCGAAATCTTCAAAAGCATGATTTTTCTGTGGGTAGGCATAGCGCTGTTTGCGGTTGTGATTGTCGTCGGAGTCGTCTGGATTAATACCGGGGACAGGTGCAAAAAGTAAAATTCGGATTGTCAATACCGCGATTCTGCGTTCGAAACCCCGGTTGTCAAGACTTAGCCGAAATTGATTTGATCGGAGTTGATTTAAATGAAAAGATTGGCGGCACTGATTTTAGCGCTGATGTTTGTTTTCGGATTGGTCGGCTGCAATAACAAGAATATGAACTATATCATAAAGCATGAGCCGAGCGTCACCGGGACAGTGGAGGAAGTTCACGACAACTATATGATTATTTATTTAAAGACGGACGGCTATCCGAACGGCGCAAGATGCGCGGTTTCTCTGAATGCCGAGAATAAGGACAGCTATACGGATGTGGCTGTCGGCGACGAGGTTATCGTTTACTATAACGGTGAAATCGCGGAGAGCTATCCGCTGCGGATTAACACTGTCTACGCTATCAATCTGAAAGCCCCCGCAAGCCGCGAAGCGGAGTGACTCTGTTTTAGGCAAACGGGGCGGTCGGTCCCGATAAAATTCCGATGAGGCTCCCCGCTTTGGGGAGCCTCTATTCTTATGCGCGGACGCACAGCCGCGGCTCCCCTGCGGACAGAAATCTGTCACCTTCGGCATATCCGCGCTTGTTTTGGATTTCGTGGGGAACGACCCCCATAGCATAATATGCCGAAAGGGTGAAAACGGACAGCCGCAAAATAAAAACAGCCGCCGTATTCAGCGTGAAAAACCGAATCGGCGGCTGTTAAATTTATATATCAGAGTGTGTCAAAAAATCCCTTGGCGAGCACATAAGCCTGCTTGCCGTCGTGCGACATATATGTTGAGTGCCCCGCGCCCTTGATTATCGCGATGCGGCTGTCGGGAATTTCTTTATACATAGACACCGTGTCGGAGAGCCACATTATATCATGTTCACCCGCGACGATGTAGGTCGGCGCGGTTATCTCACCGAGCATTTCGACTGTGATATCAGGCAGGGTGAGCATCATGTCATTGAGCTTATCGTGGTGGAACATATTGTTGAATTTCACGCCGATGATAAAATACGGCTTCATCGTCTTGGGGCTCGTATTCGCGCCGCAGGATATTATCGCACCGGGGATATCCGGGTATCTCGCGGCGAGCGTCAGCGCGATGATGCCGCCGTCGCTGTGTCCCATGATATATGGCTTTCTGAGCTTCATCGCGGCGATGAACTGTGCGGTGTCGTCCGCCATGGATTCATAGTCTATCGTGCCCGGGTCGCTGCTCTGTCCGTGGCAGCGGCTTTCAATTACATAGACCGTGTAGTCGTTGGCGAGATAGCTTGCCGCCTCGGCGAGCGACTTCGCGCTGCCGCCGTTTCCG
>ULYQ01036548.1_pt1 | contig 41848 bp, 38 predicted proteins | sample 1962271 | NCBI WGS metagenome assembly ULYQ01 (sample SAMEA4835865, study PRJEB28245) | human gut metagenome | biome: gut microbiome; material: fecal sample | place: Denmark | collected 2008
TGGATAAAACCTCCTATAATTATAATTAGAATCTGTAATGAGCAAAAGCCTTGTTTGCTTCTGCCATCTTGTGCATATCTTCTTTTCTCTTTACTGATGCACCTGTGTTGTTAGCTGCATCAAGAATCTCGTTAGCGAGTCTTTCTTCCATAGTCTTCTCGCCTCTTGCTCTAGAGAATGTAGTCATCCAACGAAGAGCTAAAGCCTGTCTTCTGTCTGGCTTAACTTCGATAGGTACCTGGTAAGTAGCTCCACCGATACGTCTAGCCTTAACTTCAAGAACTGGCATAATATTGTTCATAGCTTCTTCAAATACTTCGATAGCTGGTCTCTCAGTCTTAGCTGCAACTCTATCAAAAGCACCGTAAACAATCTTCTGAGCTACTCCTCTCTTACCATCAAGCATAATGTTGTTGATAAGCTTAGTAACTACCTTATTGTTGTAAATAGGATCTGCTAATACATCTCTTTTCTGTGTATGTCCTTTACGTGGCACGGTTCTTCCCTCCTTAATAAATTTATTAAATCATAGGTACTCACAAATAAAAAATGTGTTCGCGCCGTATATATTAACCTGCAACCTCTTGATTAATCTAATTCCGGCACAATTCAAAATTTAATTTGTTCGTAAAAATCAGATTCTTACAAATCTGACTCTTGCAAATTGTAAAACTTGCATGCATTCATATAAATGCGTGTCTTAATTCAGGCTTAATTACTTAGCGTCCTTAGGTCTCTTAGCACCGTACTTAGAACGAGCCTGTCTTCTCTTTGCAACACCTGCTGTATCAAGTGTTCCTCTGATGATGTGGTATCTTGTACCTGGTAAATCCTTTACTCTTCCACCTCTTATAAGAACAACGCTGTGTTCCTGAAGATTGTGTCCCTCACCTGGGATGTAAGATGTTACCTCGATACCATTAGAAAGACGTACTCTGGCAATCTTTCTAAGAGCTGAGTTAGGCTTCTTAGGTGTAGCAGTCTTAACAGCTGTACAAACACCTCTCTTCTGTGGAGAAGAGATATCTGTTGCCTTCTTCTGAAGTGAGTTGTAACCCTTCTGAAGAGCTGGTGCTGTAGACTTCTTTACTGCAGTCTTTCTTCCCTGTTTTACTAACTGGTTAAATGTTGGCATTCCGTTTTCACCTCCCGAAATTAGAATAATGAATGGTTGCATCTTAGTATCAACTAAGAAAATGTTTTGTCACCAAAACAGCGCAAAAATAGTACTTGCCTATTCGCACGCTTTATTAGTATATATATTTGCAAATTCAGTGTCAAGCATTTTTTCAAAAAAAGACAAAAGCGTGCCAGATTTTATCAATCTGACACGCCATAAGTTTCTATAAAGAATTAATCTTCCTGTGTGAAAACAAGTTCGTCTTCACCAGACTCATCTTCATCTTCTTCAATGTAGTTATCTGTAGAACTGATCTTGATATCCTGATAACGCTTCATACCTGTACCGGCAGGGATAAGCTTACCAATAATAACATTCTCTTTAAGACCAATAAGTGGATCAATCTTTCCGTTAATAGCTGCATCTGTAAGAACCTTAGTTGTCTCCTGGAATGAGGCAGCTGACATGAATGAAGTAGAAGCAAGTGAAGCCTTAGTAATACCAAGGATAATCGGAGTACCTGTAGCAGGTGTCTTTCCTTCTTCCTCAAGTCTCTCATTAACTTCCTGGAATTCAATTGTATCAACCTGTGATCCTGGAAGGAACTTAGAATCTCCAGCTTCATCAACAACTATCTTCTTAAGCATCTGACGAACGATAAGCTCAATATGCTTATCATTGATATCAACACCCTGGATACGGTAAACCTTCTGAACTTCACGAAGGAGATAATCCTGAACAGCTCTTACACCAAGAATTCTTACGATATCATGTGGATTCTCAGAACCCTCTGTGATTTCCTCACCCTTAGCAACAACCTGTCCTTCAACAACCTTTTCTCTTGTATCCTTAGATAATGGATAAGCCTTTGAATTACCTTCATCATCAGTTATAACGATTTCAGTCTTCTTCTCAGTCTTAACAATACTTACAGTTCCGCCAAACTCAGCAAGTACAGCAAGCATCTTAGGCTTTCTTGCCTCGAAAAGCTCTTCTACTCTAGGAAGACCCTGAGTAATGTTATCACCGGCAACACCACCTGTATGGAATGTTCTCATAGTAAGCTGTGTACCAGGCTCACCGATTGACTGGGCTGCGATAATACCAACAGCTTCACCAACCTGAACAGTCTGACCAGTTGCCATGTTAGTTCCATAACATTTAGCACATACACCAATGTGTGAACGGCAAGTAAGGATTGTTCTAATCTTAACCTTATCAACACCAGTCTTAATAATAGCTTCTGCTCTCTTAGGAGTTACAAGATGGTTAGCTTCAACAATAACCTCGCCTGTAGCCGGGTCAACAATATCCTCAGCTAAGTATCTTCCTGTAATACGCTCCTGTAATGGCTCAAGGATATCTTCCTTGGCATCACTTGAGTTAGTAGCTCTGTTATTAACAAATGAGTAAACATACATACCAGGTATCTGCTTACCTGCGCTACAATCTGTCTCTCTGATAATAAGATCCTGAGAAACATCAACAAGTCTTCTTGTAAGGTATCCTGAATCGGCTGTACGAAGGGCTGTATCTGAAAGTCCTTTACGGGCACCGTGAGCTGAAATAAAGTATTCCAGAACATCAAGACCTTCACGGAAGTTTGACTTGATAGGAAGTTCGATAGTGTTACCTGATGTATCAGCCATCAAACCACGCATACCTGCTAACTGCTTAATCTGCTGGTTAGAACCACGGGCACCTGAGTCAGCCATCATGAAGATGTTGTTATATTTATCAAGACCCTGAAGAAGGGCATCCTTAATCTTATCATCAGTCTCCTGCCATACGCGGATAACATTCTTATGTCTTTCCTCGTCAGTAGCCTGACCTCTGTTATATTTAACAGTAATCTGTTCAACTTTCTTTTCTGCCTCAGCAAGAAGCTGCTTCTTAACTGGTGGCACTGTCATCTCAGAAATAGAAACAGTCATGGCAGCTCTGGTAGAGTACTTATAACCCATAGCCTTGATATCATCAAGAACCTCTGCAGTTGTTGTAGTACCATGAGTATTGATAACATGCTGTAAGATATCCTTAAGCTGCTTCTTTCCTACATGGAAATCAACTTCTGGAAGTAATAAATTCTCTTCCTTGCTTCTGTCAACATATCCTAAATCCTGAGGGAGAATCTCATTAAATATAAGTCTTCCAAGTGTAGACTCAATATTACCTGAAAGCTCTTCTCCGTTAACATTCTTAGTTACATGAACCATAATCTTGGCATGTAATGTAATTACACCGTTCTCATAAGCAAGAACTGCTTCATTAATGCTCTTAAAAATCTTACCCTCGCCCTTTGCGCCTGGTCTTTCCTGTGTGAGATAGTAAATACCAAGTACCATATCCTGTGAAGGAACGGCAACAGGACCACCATCAGATGGCTTAAGAAGGTTGTTAGGTGAAAGAAGCATAAATCTACACTCAGCCTGAGCCTCAACAGAAAGCGGAAGATGGACAGCCATCTGGTCACCATCGAAATCGGCATTGAACGCTGTACATACAAGTGGATGAAGCTTAATAGCCTTTCCTTCTACAAGGATTGGCTCGAAAGCCTGAATACCAAGTCTGTGAAGTGTAGGAGCACGGTTAAGCATAACTGGATGCTCTTTAATAACGTCTTCAAGTACATCCCATACTTCTGGCTCAAGATGTTCTACGCTCTTCTTAGCTTTCTTAATATTATCTGCAAGATTACGTCTTACAAGCTCTCTCATAACAAATGGCTTGAATAACTCAATAGCCATCTCTTTAGGAAGACCACACTGGTAAATCTTAAGTTCTGGTCCTACTACAATAACTGAACGTCCTGAGTAGTCAACTCGCTTACCAAGAAGGTTCTGTCTGAAACGTCCCTGCTTACCCTTTAATAAATCTGATAAAGACTTAAGTGCTCTGTTACCAGGACCTGTTACTGGACGACCATTTCTACGTCCATTATCGATAAGAGCATCAACAGCTTCCTGAAGCATTCTCTTCTCGTTACGTACAATAATTTCAGGAGCTCCAAGCTCAAGAAGTCTTGCAAGTCTGTTATTTCTGTTAATAATTCTTCTGTAAAGATCATTAAGATCTGAAGTTGCAAAACGTCCACCATCAAGCTGGACCATAGGTCTTAAATCTGGTGGAATTACAGGGATTTCTGTAAGAATCATCCACTCAGGCTTAGTTCCTGCATTCTTAAATGCTTCAACAACTTCTATTCTCTTTATAAGTCTGGCAGCCTTCTGAGAAGTAGTGTTAGCAAGTTCTTCCTTAAGTCTTACTTCTTCTTCTTCAAGGTTAACCATCTGGAGAAGCTCGAGGATTGCCTCAGCTCCCATACCAACACGGAAAGCCTTGCTTCCGTACTGCTCACAGAGTTCTCTGTATTCAGTCTCTGAAAGAATCTTCTTGAAAGGAATATCTGTTTCACCTGGATCAATTACAATATATGAAGCAAAATATAATACCTTTTCAAGGTTCTTAGGACCAATATCAAGAATGAGATCCATGCGACTAGGAATACCCTTGAAGTACCAGATGTGAGATACTGGTGCAGCAAGATGGATATGACCCATGCGGTCTCTTCTTACGCTGGCCTTAGTAACCTCAACACCACATTTATCGCAGACAATACCCTTGTCCTTAATCTTCTTATACTTACCGCAGTGGCACTCCCAGTCCTTGCTAGGACCAAATATTCTTTCGCAGAAAAGTCCGTCCTTTTCTGGCTTAAGTGTTCTATAGTTAATTGTTTCAGGTTTGGTAACCTCACCATGAGACCACTCCAAAATATTCTCAGGAGAAGCAAGCTTAATCTGAATCTTATCAAATTTCATTGACTTATTTGATTTAATTTCTTCTGCCATTATAGTGCTCCCTTCTAATTAATATTCATCTGAATTGCCATCGCCGTAATCGTCATCAAAATCATCGGCCATATCAAAATCAGCACCATCATCTGAATCTACAGCATCTTCTGTTCCATCTTCATTAAGAGTAACTGTTGACATACCGCCAGCCTTGTACTCTGCCTCTTCCTCTCTGCTGTTTCTTCTGTATCCATTACCTTCATCAAGAACCTTCTTGAAATCAGTAACTTCATATTCAGAACTCTCAAGAAGTCTGACTTCATTGTTGTCCTGATCAAGAACTCTAACATCAAGTGCGAGTGACTGAAGTTCCTTAAGAAGAACCTTGAATGATTCTGGAACTCCTGGTTCAGGAATATTCTCACCCTTAATAATAGCTTCGTAAGTCTTAACTCGTCCTACAACATCATCAGACTTAACAGTAAGGATTTCCTGAAGAGTATAAGCAGCACCATAAGCCTCAAGTGCCCAAACTTCCATCTCTCCGAATCTCTGTCCACCGAACTGAGCCTTACCACCAAGTGGCTGCTGAGTTACAAGTGAGTAAGGACCAGTTGAACGTGCATGAATCTTATCATCAACAAGATGATGAAGCTTTAAGTAATGCATGAATCCGATAGTTACAGGGCTGTCGAAGTACTCACCGGTTCTACCATCTCTAAGTCTTACTTTACCATCACGGCCGATTGGAACACCCTTCCACTCAGCTCTGTGATCCCTGTGTTCTGAAAGGTAATCAAATACCTCTTTATTAAGAACATCTTTATACTGTGCTGTAAATGTAACCATATCCTCAGGATATTCTTCGCCATTCTTCTCAGCCTCAGCCTTCTGGGCTGCAAGCTCTTCATCATCGAATGGATGGTTAGCATAAGCATTTGCCATATCAAGAGTATCCATAATATCATTCTCATCTGCACCATCGAATACTGGTGTAGAAATGTTAAATCCAAGTACCTTGGCAGCAAGACTCAAATGAATCTCAAGGACCTGTCCAATGTTCATTCGTGAAGGAACGCCCAGTGGGTTAAGTACGATATCAAGAGGACGGCCATTAGGAAGGAATGGCATATCTTCAACAGGAAGTACTCTTGAAACGACACCCTTGTTACCATGACGACCAGCCATCTTATCACCAACGCCAATCTTTCTCTTCTGTGCAATATATATACGAACAGATTTGTTAACTCCTGGTGAGAGTTCATCTCCGTTCTCTCTTGTAAATGTCTTAACAGCAACGACGATACCATAAGCACCATGAGGTACCTTAAGCGAAGTATCTCTTACTTCTCTTGCTTTCTCACCAAAGATAGCTCTAAGAAGTCTCTCTTCAGCAGTAAGCTCTGTCTCTCCCTTAGGAGTAACCTTTCCAACAAGAATATCTCCAGCTCTTACCTCAGCACCAACGCGGATAATACCGTTCTCATCAAGATCCTTTACAGCGTCTGAACCTGTTGAAGGAAGATCTCTTGTAATCTCTTCAGGTCCTAACTTAGTATCTCTTGCTTCTGTCTCATATTCTTCAATATGAATAGATGTATACACATCATCTCTTACGAGACGCTCACTAAGAAGTACAGCATCCTCGTAGTTATAACCTTCCCAAGTCATGAAACCGATAAGAGGGTTCTTACCGAGGGCAATCTCTCCATTAGATGTAGATGGACCATCAGCAATAACATCTCCTGCCTTAACCTCATCACCCTTGAAGACAATAGGTCTCTGGTTATAGCAGTTACTCTGGTTACTTCTTGAGAACTTAGTAAGCTTGTATTCGCGCGCCTTGCCATCCTTTTCTCTGATAACAATCTTGTTAGATTCAGAAGAAAGAACAACACCATCAGCCTCTGCAACTACACATACACCTGAGTCAACAGCAGTCTTATTCTCAATACCAGTTCCGATAACAGGAGCTTCTGTCATAAGAAGAGGTACGGCCTGACGCTGCATGTTAGAACCCATGAGGGCACGTGTACAGTCATCATTCTGAAGGAATGGAATCATTGATGTAGCAACTGAGAATACCATCTTAGGAGATACATCCATAAGATCAATCTGGCTCTTATCGAACTGAGAAGTTTCTTCTCTGTAACGTCCAGATACAGTATTTCTTACGAAATAACCATTCTCATCAATCTCAGCATTAGCCTGTGCTACATGGAAATCATCTTCCTCATCAGCTGTGAAGTAACGCACTTCATCAGTAACTCTTGGATTCTTAGGATCAGACTTATCTACAATACGATAAGGAGCTTCAACGAATCCATATTCATTAATTCTTGCATAAGATGCAAGAGAGTTAATAAGACCAATGTTAGGTCCTTCAGGAGTCTCAATAGGACACATTCTACCATAATGAGTATAGTGTACATCTCGAACCTCGAAACCTGCACGATCTCTTGAAAGACCACCAGGACCAAGGGCTGAAAGACGTCTCTTATGAGTAATCTCACTAAGAGGGTTATTCTGATCCATGAACTGTGACAACTGCGAACTTCCGAAGAATTCCTTAATAGCAGCTGTTACAGGCTTAATATTAATAAGTGACTGTGGAGATATTCCGCTAAGATCCTGTGTAGACATTCTCTCACGGACCACTCTTTCCATTCTTGAGATACCAATTCTGAACTGGTTCTGAAGAAGCTCTCCTACAGCTCTGATACGTCTGTTTCCAAGGTGATCGATATCATCCTTAGTACCAACACCATATTCAAGGTGCATATTATAATTAATAGAAGCAAGAATATCTTCTACTGTAATATGCTTAGGAATAAGATCAGCAATATTCTTAGTAATAGCTTCCTTAATATCCTCTAAAGACTCATTCTCAGCAAGAATCTGTGCAAGAACAGGATAGTATACATACTCTGTTACACCAAGCTCCTTAGCTTCTTCTTCGCTGATATCAACCCATTTGGTAATATCAACCGCACGGTTAGAAAGAATCTTAACAACTCTGTCAGATACTGTACCATCAGCAGCCTTAACTTCTACAGTAATGAATACTGAAGGAACAGCTGCATCCTGAATAGCCTGTGCTGATTCTCTTGTAAGCTTCTCACCTGCTGTTGCAATAACAGTTCCGTTCTCATCAACAACATCCTCAGCAAGAACCTGTCCTGTAATTCTGCTCTTGAAAGAAAGCTTCTTATTAAACTTATATCTTCCTACGTGTGCAAGATCATATCTTCTTGGGTCAAAGAACATACCTGAAATAAGTGCTTCAGCACTCTCTACAGATAATGGTTCTCCTGGTCTTAACTTCTTATAAAGTTCAAGAATACCTTCCTGATAGTTAGTAGAAGTATCCTTCTCCATAGTAGCAAGAAGCTTAGGTTCCTCGCCAAAAATATCAAGAATCTCCGCATTAGTACCAAATCCTAATGCTCTGATAAGAACAGTAATAGGAACCTTCTTATTACGGTCAACCTTAACATAGAATATATCATTAGCATCTGTTTCATACTCTAACCATGCACCTCTGTTAGGAATTACCTGACAGCTGTACAAGAAAATCTTACCATACTTATCTTTCTGTATATCATAATAAATACCAGGTGAACGTACCAACTGGCTGACAATAACTCGTTCAGCACCATTAATTACAAATGTACCTGTCTTAGTCATTAATGGCAGGTCTCCCATGAAAATCTCATGCTCGCTGATGCTTTCTGTCTCTTTGTTATGAAGTCTTACTGTAACCTTAAGAGGCGCTGCATATGTAGCATCTCTTTCTTTACACTCTTCAATTGAATACTTAACTTCGTCTTCACATAACGCAAAATCTACGAATTCCAGACTTAATCTTCCATTATAGTCTGCAATTGGAGATATGTCATCAAAGACCTCTTTCAAGCCTTCATTCAAAAACCACTGGTAAGAATCCTTCTGCACCTCAATAAGGTTAGGCATCTCAAGAACTTCTTTCTGTCTTGAGAAACTCATACGCATTGCCTTGCCCGACGTTATTGGGCGTAATCTGTTTTTCTCCATTGACGTTTCACCCCTTAGTTTTCTTCACATTAATATATTACATTATCAGTAAATGTGCAAAGAATAAGCACAATTTACCACAATAGTGCATTGTCCATAGTACATCAAAGATATATATATGTCAAGGGATTTTTAAAAATTTCCATGAATATTCAGAATTGTATAAAGATAATAGTGTTTCTGCCATAGCTGGCATAATAAAATAAAGATGTGATTTATAGAAAAAAGAAAAGACAGGAGCCGTGAAGGCCCGCTGTCTTTCTTATTATATTCATTAGAACAATCAAGTGAATTACTTAAGAGTAACCTTAGCTCCAACTTCTTCAAGCTTCTTCTTGATTTCCTCAGCCTCTTCCTTAGAAGCCTGCTCCTTAACAACCTTAGGTGCGCCATCAACAACGTCCTTAGCTTCCTTTAATCCAAGACCTGTGATTTCACGAACAACCTTGATAACCTTAACCTTCTGATCTCCAGCTTCTGTAAGCTCTACATCAAATTCTGTCTTCTCCTCAGCTGCTGCTGCGCCAGCACCTGCTGCTGCAACTACAACGCCTGCTGCTGCAGATACGCCGAATTCTTCTTCACAAGCCTTAACTAAATCGTTAAGCTCTAATACTGATAAACCTTTAATAACTTCAATGATTTCCTGTGTTGTCATTATTATAATCTCCTTTTTAATATTATTCTAAAACCGAAAGAGCATCTATGCTGCTTTCATAGTTAATTCAGTGTTAAACTGATTAAGCAACTTCCTCGTTCTTCTCAGCAATCTGCTTAATAACACGAGCAAAGTTTGTAATAGGTGACTGGATACTTCCAAGTAACTTTGAAAGAAGTTCCTCTCTTGAAGGGATAGTAGCGATTGTAGCGATACCTGCTGCATCGTAGAATGTTCCTTCAACAACGCCACACTTTAACTCAAGAGCATTAGCTGTCTTAGCAAAGTTAGCTAAGATTCTTGCAGGTGCTGTAGCATCTGTCTTGCAGAATGCAATAGCATTAGTTCCTTCAAGAGCATCAGTAATTGGCTCGAACTCTGTTCCAGCAACAACTCTCTTTACTAAAGTGTTCTTATAAACCTTATAAACCACACCAGCTTCTCTTAACTGCTTACGAAGCTGTGTATCCTGTTCTACTGTAAGACCGCTGTAGTTAACTACAACAACGCCCTGAGCGCCATCAAAGTTATCTTTAATCTCATCGATAGTAGATGTCTTAAGGCCTACATTCTTTAAAATAGCCATGAATAATTACCTCCTGTTAGATTCTTGCTTCATATAGAAGCGATTTTGCCTAAGTGAAGATTATTCGTCTATAGTTTCCCTACAAACAAAACCCTCTCTGCCAGCGACAGAGAGGGAATAATTAATCAAATCCTTAAATCCTCGGTAGGCGTGTTACCTTTAACCATCATCAGCAATACTGAATCCGGACCTGCTGTCTACGGCAAAATATTATGTTAACAGCAAAATGCTGCTCACAAGCTGATAGTATACTATCAAAATATATTAATGTCAACCGTTTTTAATCAAAAATCTGATTAACCCACATACTTGGCTGTGCTTAACTTAACACCAGGTCCCATAGTAGAAGTGAGAACTACACTTCTAAGATAAGCTCCCTTAAGTGAAGATGGCTTAGCCTTAACGATTGCATCCATAATAGCCTGGAAGTTGTCTGATAACTGCTCCTCTGTGAATGAAGCCTTACCAATTGGCACGTGAATGATATTAGTCTTGTCAAGTCTGTACTCGATCTTACCAGCCTTGATATCATTAACAGCTTTTGTTACATCCATAGTAACTGTACCAGCCTTAGGGTTTGGCATTAATCCCTTAGGACCAAGTACACGACCAAGACGACCAACAACACCCATCATATCTGGAGTTGCAACAACAACGTCGAACTCGAACCAGTTATCGTTCTGGATCTTAGGAATAAGCTCCTCGCCACCAACGAAATCTGCTCCAGCTGCAAGAGCCTCATCAGCCTTAGCACCCTTAGCAAATACTAATACACGTACAGTCTTACCTGTTCCGTGTGGAAGAACAACAGCTCCTCTGATCTGCTGCTCAGCGTGACGTCCATCACAACCTGTTCTGATATGTGCTTCGATTGTCTCGTCGAATTTAGCAGTAGCGTTCTTCTTTACTAATGAGATAGCGTCTGCTGCTTCATATAATGTCTGGCGGTCAATATTCTTGGCTGCCTCAACGTATTTCTTTCCTCTTTTCATTATAAACCTCCTAGTGGTAATATCGGAAGGATTCTATCTTTCCTCCCACAATAATCATGAATCAAATGTAGATTAGTCTTCTACAACGATACCCATACTCTTAGCTGTTCCTTCGATCATAGAAGTAGCTGCTTCGATAGATGCAGCATTAAGATCTGGCATCTTAAGCTCAGCAATCTTCTGAACTTCTGCTCTCTTAATAGTAGCAACCTTAGTCTTGTTAGGTACGCCTGATCCTGACTTAATGTTGCAAGCCTTCTTAAGAAGTACTGCTGCAGGTGGAGTCTTTGTAATAAAGCTGAAGCTTCTATCAGCATAAACTGTAATAACTACAGGTATGATAAGATCTCCCTGATCTGCTGTCTTAGCATTGAACTGCTTTGTGAATTCTACGATGTTAACACCGTGCTGACCAAGTGCTGGACCAACTGGTGGAGCTGGTGTAGCCTTGCCGGCAGGAATCTGTAATTTAATATATCCTGTTACTTTCTTTGCCATTTTGGCACCTCCTAAAAATAAATGTGGTAATTGGCGACCATCATAATATTACCCGCTATCCATCTCCCAAGAATCACCTTTAGGTGATTCTTGCAAATGAATTAGCGAAGCTAATTCATTCTGGTCTCCCACGTCCCAGGATCGGGACTGCTTCTTACAATAACTTCACATCTGTGAAATCAATCTCGACCGGTGTTTCACGACCGAACATCTCAACATTAATTGTAAGGCACTGCTTGCCCTCATTAATATTGGTAATCTCACCAACTGTATCTTCCCATGCACCAGAGAGGATCATAACCTTATCGCCGACCTTGCCAGCGAACTGGATAACAGGCTTAACTTCCTGTTCTTCCTCAAGGCTTATGCCGAGATTCTTAATTTCTGTTGGTGTAAGTGGTACTGGCTTTGATCCAGGACCAACAAACCCTGTAACACCTCTTGTGTTTCTGACAACATACCAACTATCGTCGTTCATTACCATCTTCACAAGAACGTATCCAGGAAACATTTTCTTCTGAGCAGCTTTCTTAGAGCCATCCTTAATCTCCACTACTGTTTCAAGTGGAACGATAACTTCAAGAATCTGATCGTGAAGATTTCTGTTTTCAACTGTCTTCTCAATGTTAGCCTTCACCTTGTTCTCATAACCTGAGTAAGTGTGAACTACATACCATTTTGCGTCATCCATACAATCACCTATTCCTTATTTTACAATGAACTCAATTCCAAAGCGGACAATTAAATCCACAACTGCAATGATTACACCTAATAATACGGACACAGCCAATACAGCTACAGTTTCCTTAGTAAGCGACTGACGGTCTGGCCAAATAATTTTTGAAAATTCAGCTTTTAAACCTTTGAACCAGTTCTTTTTCTGCTTCTTAGCTTTTACAGTATCACCCATGAAATACTCCTCACTGTACTAATTACTTTGTTTCCTTGTGTAATGTGTGTGATTTACAGAACTTACAATACTTCTTTGTTTCCATTCTGTCTGGATGAGCTTTCTTTTCCTTAGTCATGTTGTAATTGCGCTGTTTACACTCAGTACATGCCAATGTTATCTTTACTCGCACAACTTCCACCTCCAATTATTATTTTTGTAGGTGTTAAAACACCAATTGGTTTCTTTGCCCGCCTAATCAATGTTGGGTTGTTGAAATTCAGGCACGCAAAAAAGACCGCTTCCATAGCCGTTCTAATATAGCACAGTACATTCCAACTCGTCAACAACTTTTTTAAAGAAAATATAGTGACAAAAAATGAACTTCATATTATAATATTTGTACAAAAACATACGATATATATAAGGAAATGGATTTCCTTACATTTTCTACCGATTATTACAGACAAGGAGGTGACTGTTATGATCAGCAGCGTGTACAGCTATTATCTTGCCCAGTATGGACATAAGACTAACTCAAAGTACGATACACACACTAAAGCACAATTAAAGAATACATATGGCAGAGTTCTGAAATCTAACAGTCAGACTCCTACATATAAGACAGATATGTCAGAGGCTGCGCAGAAATATGCAATCGACCTTAAAGAGAATGCCAGAGAATTAAGTAACATTGCCAATGAGCTTTCAGGAAGCGACGGTCACGGCATGGTATTTAAGAAATCAGCAGTGTCAGACAATCCTGATGCGGTAACAGCAACATTTATAGGCGACAGCTCATCTGCCGATGATACAAGCATTGATATAGAAGTCCGCCAGCTTGCAACAAGCCAGATTAATACCGGACATTACCTGCAGCCTAACAGCCGCACAGTTAAGCCAGGAGATTATTCATTTGATTTGAACATCAATAATCTGACCTATGAATTCCAGTTTAATGTAGATGAGGAAGAGAGCAATTCTGACATACAGAACAAGCTTGCCAGACTTATTAACCGTTCCAATATCGGACTTAATGCTTCTGTAAGTGAAGACAACCTCGGCAATACTGCGCTGAACATTGAATCAGACATGACAGGTGTAAGTGTAATCAAGCCTACAATATTTAACATCAGGCCTAATAACGATATTCAGACAGACAATCCTGATTTCGTGGAAGGTTTTGATGAGCCTACTATGGAGAGGAACACTAACTTCATTGAAACATATGGTCTTGACCGTGTAACACAGTATCCTGGCAATGCAATCTTTTCTGTCAATGGAGAAGAACGCTCATCTGCTTCGAACGACATAACAATTAACAAAACATTTGCAATATCATTTCATAATACAACTGACAAGCCGGCAACCATCAGTCTTAAAGATGATGCTGATTCAATCACAGAAAGCATTACAGAACTTGTTTCCGGCTACAACAGACTTGTTTCCATCGCCGCAGATAAAGAGAACGATAAGTTTGAGGGCAATGCCAAGTTAAAGAAAGAATTTTCAAGAATAATGAAGGCTTACCAGCCACAGCTTGTACGCAATGGACTTACAGTAAGTGATGAGGGTTCGCTTGAAGTTAATAAGGCGGTTATTCAGAAAGCTGCTTCTGACGGCACACTTTCCGATGTATTTAACGCTTTGGATTCATTCAAGAAATCAATCCAAAGAAAGGCTGATGATATCTCCATCAACCCTATGAACTATGTAAACAATAAGATTGTCGCTTATAAGAATCCACATAAGCCTGTGAATGACCCTTATAATCTTTCTGCCTACTCAGGCATGATGTTTAATGGCTATATCTAACTACCATAATATAAAATAAGGCATCCGTCTGGTTCATGTAATACATAAACCGGCGGATGCCTTTATGTTTCTTATTATTCATTAATCAGTCTGCTTCCTGCATCATGTAACTGCTTAACAAATGTACTAAGCCTTACAAGTGCTTTAGAAACAGCCACGTCATCATCAGCCTTTACAGCCTCTGAAAGCTCCTTAACGCCAGAATTAGCTTCTGCCTCATCAACTGCCCCAGCCTCAATAATATCCTTAGTTCCATTATATACTTCAAAAAGCCAGTTAAGCCCTTCAATAATAACATTCACCGCATCATGAGTCTCTGGAAAAGGAACTCCTGAAAGTTCTTCTGAGACTTTCTCTATTGCTCCAGTAAGCTTCTCGCTGTAAGGAACAGCTTCCTTAAGTACATCTATCTGCTGCTGTCTGTAATCATCCATGATTCTAATCACCTTTCTTTATGAACTTATAGAATATATATCGGCTGGATTGGTGGAAAGTTAATATTAATCACATGTGAAAATGCTACACTCTTAACCTTCCACTGGCAACTTCTTCACAAAATTCATCAACACTGCCTTTAAAACCAACATTTCTAATCTGGTGAATCAATTCCTGCTCCATGTGACCGTAAAATGGATACGTATGATCCGCTGTGCCTTTTACTGGAATCATATAATCGCCAAACTCAGCCTTAAGCACCTCATCATAACTTTTTGGTGCTTTAACCACAAAATTCTCAAATGGCATTTCTATTACATCATCAAAGCACTCTTTACGCATCTTATAGCTGTCATTATCAATCCATAAAGCCATGCTGCTTACATAGTCAGCTTCATCTCTGTAACATAACGAAGATACTTTATCTATCAGTTTCCATATATAATTCTTAGTATCTTCTCTTAATTCAATATTAACATTACATAATTGACCAAACTCAGAAACAAATTTATCTAAAGAGCCCTCTCTATTTAATTCATTCCATTTCCCTAAAATTTGCATTCCAAGCTTTATAATCTGCTTCTGCATGTCTGCAAATTCTTTGTCTTTAGAAATATAATCCAACGGAAAAATATCTATCCCAGCCCTCTGATATGGAAATCCATGAAAATACTTCATATAATCATTAAAATTCCATAATTCTTCATCTGCAATAACTCTTAACTGTGGAACAAATGCTGCATTTTGCAAACGCTCACAATCAGCATACATACCTGCAACTACAAAGCCGTATGGCAGTTCCCCAGGAAGAATCCTGATAAGTTCATTGTATTCATCTCTCATAAGGCTGATGTCAATATCATCATCCCATGGAATCATTCCCTTATGTCTCACAGCCCCAAGCAATGTACCAAAGTCTGCAAAATACCTTATTCCATTTCTGTTACATATATCAGATACAACCTGAAATACTTCCATCTGCGCAGCCCATGCTCTTTTCATCATAGAAGATATTTCAAAACCATCTCTTACTTCTGTATTAAAAAAATCATTATCAAACTTCAAACCAGCACCGCCTCGTTTAATCAATCACCAATAAACTCACATACAGCTTCCTCATCAACCGTGCCATCAGACTTCCTTGGCAAAGGTTCTTTTCTTAACACAATCTTCTGAATCTCCCAGCGGTAACCTTTTTTCTCGTTATACTTGTCAATACGTCTCTTGAATATATCCTCAGTTGCACTCTTATCAATAGGCACAATAACCGCCGTAAGCCTGTTATTGTAAAATGTTATAAAACCTTCTGCAACTCCATTAATAGCTGTAATCTGTTCATTAGTTCTTACACGGCTTATCTTCTCACCTGTAGGCAACAGAATAATATCCGGATTACGCTGCAACAGAACAAGTCTGCCGGCATTGTTAATCCTTCCGTAATCACCTGTATGATATACTCCATCCTTTAATACATTTTCAGTAGACTCCACGTCATTATAATAGCCTTTCATGACACATGGTCCACTTACAATAATCTCTCCATCATCAGCAATAGATACTGCATTATTATCAAAAAGAGTATACGAACCATCGTAAAGCTCATTAACCCCTACACAACCCGAAGTCTCTGTCATTCCATATATATTATAAACCTTCAAATCACTGTCACAGAGATTCTCAAAAAGTCTGAACGGGCAGCTTGCACCACCTATGATAATAGTATTGAGTTCTTTATTAAACCCACTTATAGCTCGCTGATAGTCAATCATAGAAGGAGTACCTATAAGAATAGTTGGATTATAATAATAAGTATCTGCATCAACATGTCTTAAGCCTCTGCCTATACACACCATAGCACCATTATACAGAGGCCATATGAGGCTGTATATAAATCCAAATTCATTATGAAGCGGAATCTGTGCAAGCACAATATCATCACTTGTACATTCAACCCTGCTGTTTATCGCCATAACCGCATTAAGAATATTATCAATAGACAGAACAACCGGCTTATCACATTCATTAGCTGTAGCCGTAAACATGATAATATCGCCCTCCTGCGTATTCTCATCATATATAAGTCCGTCAACATTATCCTTCTCAGCACTTGATATGATAATAGAATTCTCATCAGAGAGAATATACTGGTTAGTAGATGTCAGTGTATAATTAACTTCCGTCTTCTTAAGAAGGTCAACCCTCGAATCATGAGGAAGGAAGAAATCTACAAGTGCAAGCTCCTTTCCCGCAACAATCGTTCCAAACATATTAACGATCCATCTATATGAAGCCGGCCCGAATATTGCAATCCTCTTTCCTTCAAATTTCTGAAAATGTAATGCCTTCTTAGTTACATCATCAAAAAGCTTCGCATAAGTAACCTTCATCGTATCATAAACGACAGCCACAGCGTCTGGCTGGCTCTCGGCATTACTCTTTAACATATTATAAAATGTATTCTTATCTGTCATGATTTTCTCCGTTCTTCTATCGTCAATTGTTATGCTACACAATAACTGTTATAATGTATTATATTATCATTTTTAAATTTAATTGCCAACTAAATTAGTATATAATAAGAACTATAAAACACATGTCAATGAAAGGAAATATATGAATAATATCTCTGTTATAATGATTGCGCACAACAAAAAAGAAATCATTAAATCTCAGATTGAACAATTATCTTCAATTCACAACATCAGTATGGATTCAATAACAATAGTTGATAACCACTCTTCTGATAATTTATGCGATTTTCTTGTTTCTCAATCACGCTTAAACTACATAATATGTGATGATAAAATTGAAAATTATTCTTTAATTCTCAACACATGCATTTCAGAATTTGTTAATACTCAAAATGATATACTCATATTAGACCCTGACAGCTTTCTTCTTCCTGAAACATTAAAAAAACTTTCGTGTGCATTAAACCCTGATAATGGTATATATGCCGTCTGCCCGCAAAATATATTAGATATCAGCAATGATATACACTCTTTTTCAGCGGCATTAAACTACGTAAATAACACCGATGTATCTAAAATAAATTTATTCAAAATTATTAAACCTGAAATCAACACTATTTTATTGAGCCATAAATTATTATCTGAACATACATTATTTGATTCAGAAATTATATCAGATGAGTTATGTTTGACAGACTTCTGTATAAATAACATTTTAAATGATCAATTTACTTATATGGCAGATAATGTATATCAATATTATATTGGCAATCACAATTCCTATTATTCCCCCACTAACCGTAATTGTGATTTAGCATATATCAGACAAAAATGGCACATGAATTACATTAACACTATACCAAGCAGTAATCTTATCAGCATGATTAACGAACCCATTGATAAAGAACTTAATGTTCTTGAAATTGGTTGCGATTGTGGTGCAACTTTACTGGCTATACAAGCACTTTATCCAAACTCAAAACTATATGGTATAGAAATCAACCCTATTTCTGCGAAAATTGCTTCGCACATTGCTTCAGTAAAAACAGCCAATATAGAAGAATCTGTTGATCTCTGGAATGACATTAAATTTGATTATATATTATTTGGAGATGTATTAGAACATCTTCATAATCCATCAAAAGTCATACACAACTGCCACCACATTTTAAAGAAAAAAGGTAAAATAATCAGCAGTATACCTAACCTTATGCATTTTACGGTATTACATGAACTTATCAATGGTAACTTTCATTATGCAGACACAGGCCTATTAGACAAAACACATATCCACTTCTTTACATACAATGAAATTGTAAAAATGTATGAAGAAAATGATTTTAATGTTATCAGCACTGTTGCATCCAATGTAACACCTATGTTATCCAAAAAAGACTCTGATTTCATAGACGCATTAACTAAACTATCATCACATAAAAATGATATGCTATTCAAAGCCTTTCAATATATTACACTTGCAGAAATAAAAGATACTTAAAAACGGCTTAAATATTTTATAGCAAAACCACCTCAAGGAGAATGTTAATGAAAATATATTTTTACAGATATAACAGCATATGTGAGCCTGATGTTATCGACTCATTCAAAAGACTTGGATTACAGGTTGATGAAGAAACTATCGAAATGTACAAAAAAGACTTACTTCCTTCAGAATGTGCCAAAATTGTATCTCCCAAATTAATTAACGGAGGATACACATTTGTATTCACAATCAATTACTTTCCCTGGCTTTCTGAAATATGTCAAATCATAAATATTGTATATATAAGTCTTATAGTAGATAGCCCTGTTCTTGAATTATATTCAGAATCTCTGTCTAATTCAGTCAACAGAGTATTTCTATTCGACAGAATGCTGTATAATGAATTCGAGCCATACAATAAGGGGCATGTATTTCATATTCCTCTTGCAACCAATGTACGCCGCAACGATAAAGTTATAAAGAATGCAAGTCCGAAAGACAATGCAAAATTCACTAGTGAAATATCTTTTATTGGTTCAACATATCAGGAAAAATGTCCTTTTAACAATGCTATTCTTCCAGAATATGAAAAAGGGTTTGTTGACGGAATTATTAACGCGCAGCTTGGCGTATATGGTTACAATTTTATTGAAGACATGCTCACTAACGAGATGTCTGACCGGCTTCTTTCATGCATTCCATCGCACTATAAATTTCCAGAAAAATCCCGTGTCAACAATAAAGCATTACTTGCTCAGGAATACTTAAGTGTTAAGGTTGCGGAACAGGAAAGACTCCGATATCTGAAAATGTTATCTGACTCATTCAATGTTGATATATATACAAGAAGCGATACAAGCATTATGCCTCACATACACAACAAAGGATTCGCTGATTCCCTTACGGAAATGCCTGTTATATTCCATAATAGTAAAATAAACCTGAATATAACAGCTAAATCTATTCGTTCTGGACTATCTCTCCGGATATTTGATGTTCTTGGTTCAGGGGGATTTCTTATAACGAATTATCAGGCTGAATTACCAGAATTCTTTGAAATTGGAAAAGATCTTGTGGCATACGAAAGTGAAAGACATCTCAAAGAATTATGCACTTATTATCTTGCGCATGATGACGAAAGAAATGAAATTGCCAGACACGGATATCAGACAGTTGTAAATAATCATACATATGATATCCGCATGCTTCAGATAATAGACAAATCGTTCCCTGCCTGTTAATGGCTGGGAACAATCATCTATTGCTTATATTCTTTCAGGAAAATTTTCCGAAACTCATCATATCTTGATAAATTAAGAAATCCATCATCATGAATACACCACGATTTATCCATATATGGCACTACAACTTTATAACCATTTCTTCTGAATTCTTCTCCCTGCGATGCATCATAAAAATCCCAGCCTGTGAATAAATCCTCTCTCCACCTGACATCATACTGTGTAGCTATAAATAATCCATCCACAGCGTCCACTTCCATATACGGCCTTTCATTCATGTCAGATGCAATAAACTCTTTCGCTGTTAAGACATTACTTGAATATATTCTTCCAACTCTAGGGCCATTCCACATGCAGCCATCTTCTGGCATGTTCGGTGTTCCTACCACCCCAAGCATTCCAACATTTTTATCTTCGAATATTTTAAGAATATCTTCCAGCAGATTAATATTAACTATAAAAACATCCTGATGCATATATATTTTATACTTTGCATCAGTCTCATTCATTGCAGCATTATAGCCAGAAGTCATTGAGTCAGCATCCTTCACCATTAGAACATCTATTGTATATCCATCTGGAATAAACAATCTGTTTATATAATACAAACATTCATTTATATATTTGTCATCATTATAACATATAATAAAACATATCTTTTTATCATTCATAATACTATCTGATAATATCTCTCCCCAATTTTAGCATTTCAAATGCTTTTTGTTCATTATTTAGCCTTATGTAATGCTCACACACCTTTAACAAAACATTCTTTTTATCAAAACATACTATACTTATAATATACTCTACTGCCATCGCCGACAGTCTTTCTTCTTCTATTCTGTTTACTGTCTGTACCACTGCCTCTGATTCTGTCTGAAACTCAATTCTCCACAAAAGGAATTTCATATCGTATATTAAGTTGCATATTTCCCCAAGACTATCCACATTCATTAAAATATTTTCTTCAATATGTGCAGCCTTTTCTGCCCGATATATACATATCGCTATATACATATATCCCAGTCTGGTATCTTCTAACATACCTTTTTTTCTGAATTCTTTATCAGCAAATAATTCCAATAACTCTTGCTTTGACTGTTCTGTATTCTTACGCAAAAGACTATTAATATACCTCACATAATCTTTTTTAGCCATGTATTCTCCTCTACTAATTAAATACTATATTGAATATCTCTTCAAATCTTATATCATATGTGTGCTTTTCTTCAATTTTCCCAAATCCATTCTGTGCAATCTGTCTTCTTTCTGTATCATGTGACAGATAATATTTACACTTATTAATCAAATCATCAATTGAATCATATATAATCATATCCTCTCCCGGAACAAATACATCGTATAAATCCTCCTGATAATTTGAAAGTAAGAATCCACCTGCACCACATATATCCATACACCTTAACGGAATCCCACTTTTAATGCTCCTAAGTGTAATATTAAGATTAATCTTAGAATTTCTAAATACATACGGCATTTCATTATAATAATCTACAGTTCCTCTATTATTAACATTAATAAACTTCACAGATGAATCAGGCGTATAAAGATTAACTTTATTTTGCTTACCTAATTCTCTGCCAAGCCGAGACAGTATATCCATTCTTTCATCAGTTGCCATTCTTCTTGCAAGAAAATAATTAGCATATACATACTGAGCTGTTTCAACTCCATCCCTATTTGGTCTTACAGGATATACACGCATCATTTCATCAAGTACGTCGCCTTTCAGCATATCTTCCAAAAAGAAGTATCCATATATGCTTCTCTGTGCTTTCATTATTGCGTCCAGATATCCTTTTGTATAATCATTAATTCCATTTAATCTTTCGTAAAGATTATGTTTTTCATTATACATAGATCCTATAAATGATATATCACCCGCATAGGACTGGCTTTTAGCTATATCTTCATTTTTGAACATTCTTTTTAATCTTTCTGTATTAACCGCCAATGGAGCGTAATATACCGTTTTTATACCTTCATTGCTAAGTTCCATATACTGAATTTTATCAAATATAAATACATAATTACACGGATTAATAATTGTATATGAGTATAATAATATCTGTGGGCTGTCATAAACAATCGATATGTATGGAACACTTCTTTTATTACAGTTATTAGATACTACTGGGCTATAATTAAAAGTAAACACACAATCAAATGCCCGTCCGTCTATACCATCATCAAACTCTTTTTCAAATACATCATCAAACTCTGTACATTTTCTTTGATCCAATTGTTCCGACCATACCATTTTGAACTTATATTCCTTTTTCTCAAAACATTCTTTAACATCTTCTATCCCAAAATTATAGTTATAAAAAATCAAAACATTCATAACTTTCACCTCACAGTTTACATTTATATCATTATACTAAAAAGAGCTGGAGTTTAGCAAATATATCTGCTAAACTCCAGCTCTTTATTAAAATCTAAATTACTGTAAAAGTGAAAGTACACCCTGTGTCTGCTGATTAGCCTGTGTAAGCATTGAATTACCAGCCTGTGAAAGGATGTTATTCTTGCTGTACTGTACCATCTCTTCAGCCATATCTGTATCACGGATTCGTGACTCAGCTGCCTGTGTGTTTTCAGCGTTAGTATCAAGGTTATTGATTGTGTGCTCAAGTCTGTTCTGGATAGCACCAAGCTTTGATCTCTGCTTTGATACTGATTCAATAGCCTTCTGAACTTTTTCCATTGCAGCACCAGCATTAGCATTAGAGTCAACTGTAATACCATTTACCAATAATCCCTGTGCTGAAACAGCTGTGCTAATCTTAAGATTCATTGTCTGTCCCTTAAGTGCTCCAACCTGAAGATCACCTGAAAACTGACCATTTAACAAATTCTGCTTATTAAACTGTGTAGTTGTTGAGATTCTGTCAAGTTCTGAATTGAGCTGATCAATCTCATCTTTGATAGCAGTTCTGTCTGTTGATGTGTTAGTGTCATTAGCAGCCTGTGTTGCTAATTCATTCATTCTCTGAAGGATTGAATGTGTCTCATTAAGTGCACCTTCAGCTACCTGAATAAGTGAGATACCATCCTGAGCATTATCAGATGCCTTGTTAAGACCTCTGATCTGGCTTCTCATCTTCTCTGAAATTGAAAGACCAGCTGCATCATCTGCTGCCCTGTTAATCTTATATCCTGATGATAACTTCTCTGTAGACTTCTGAAGAGCATTTGTTACAACTCCCATCTGTCTGTTTGTGTTGATTGCTGATAAATTGTGCTGTACTACCATAATTAAATTCCTCCTTGAAATATAAACTTCCTATAATTAAACTATATGTTTATTATCATTTCTGATTTATGTTTTATATATCGGAGTGATTTCTAAATACTTAACCCCTTAATTATAATTTTTCATTTATTTTTTACTACTTTTTACTGGTTTTTGTCAACATTCTATGAATCTTAATCATTAATCATCTTTCTGATTAACTCCCGCTGCCTCTTTTATAAACACTTTTTTCCCTTCAAATGCAAATCCATATTTTCTAATTCTTGTATAATCAATCAGTCTAGCCACAAGCGCCTTATCATATCCCTTCCTTTCAATCTGTTCTAATGCTCTATCTGCACATTCTTCAAGGTTTTTATCTTTTCTGGCATCAAACACCTTGAATTCTATTATATAGGAATCTTTTTTCTTATCTTTAGCTTCCATCATTAGATCATATCGTCCAATTCCACTTTCCCTATTAGAAGTAATATAGAAGTCATCTGACAACTGGGCAATCAGTCCAAGTACAAATCCATGATAAAACCTTTCTGTCTCATCTATAATTCCATATCCCGAACCACAGTCAAAATAACTGAATGTCATATTAGTTACCATGTTCATATAATAATTCGATTCCTGTATTTTTCACTTTGCCATATCTTAAGCCCCTCAAACAGCTCTGTTCTTCCATAATATACTGTCGAAAAGAAACATTCCATCATGCTAAAATTAAGTGTCTTTCCAAATCTTCTTGGTCTTGTGATAAGTGTTACTGCATAAGAGGACTCCCACCATTATTCTATAAATGATGTCTTATCCACATAAAACGAATCATTCTCTCTTATGCTTTCAAAACTCTGATTACCAACGCTCACATTTTTTCCCTCTATCCTTACAACATAATCTATAAGAACAGAACTCTCTCCATATCTGTCTGGTCACTCAGCATCCATAGGAATTTTCCAGCGAATGCCTTCTTTAACCACCCCATCAATCTTTCCTAATGCACACCAGTAATTAACCATTCTCTTGGTAACTCCCCACTCTGATGCTTTCTGAATAGAAGTAACAAATTCCATATAATCCCTCCTCTGCTCACTTTACAATCCCAATATACAGCCAAAATGGGAAAAGAATAATATTCTTTTCCCACTTTGTTATTTGCTTCAACTATTTCTATCTTTTATAGCCATCACTCTGTTTCGTGCATTTTCATAATCTCCACACTGCTCATAATATTCAAGGGCTTTGTCCTTATATCCCAGACACTCATATATAACTCCAATATTATAGTATGCCTGATATGAATTCACGCCTTCAACCTTACAGCTTTCATAAAGTACAGCCTTTTTAAATTCTTTAACAGCATTATCAAACAAGCCATTTTTCATATATATAAGACCCATAAGAAATTTAAAATCCGCACTATCTCCAAATTCATCATATATATTTACAAAAGACATAGCTTCTTTTTCTGCTCCGGAATTCAGCATTGCATATCCATATGTTTCAACCATATCAATAACATATTCCAACTTAGTATCTAAATCATATGAAAGTCCCTTAGAAAAATAATCACACGCCTTTGTATATTCTTTCTCCATATAATAACTCTTACCCAGTTGGTATAATATATATGGAATTTCTTGTTCATGAGACTTTTCACATGACATTCGTATCTCATCAAGTCTGTTAACAAGCAGTTTTATATTTCGTTCAGCCTTAACTTTTCTTTCATCATCATTAAGACAATAACCCATATGATTTATAACTATTCCTGATAAAAATGTTTCTACTGCCTCTCCTGAATTAGATATAATCTGCTCATGTATTTTCCCATATATAGTACAGAATTTGCGATTAAAAGCCCTGCTTATCCACTCCCAGCTTTTATTCTGTTTAATATTATTCATATTAAGAATATTAATACATTTAATTCTTCCCACCTTATAAGGATACTTGTTTAACATATCACACAGCTCGATAAGCACAGACTCTTCACCTTGCAGATATTCATCACAATCCAGTATTAATATATTGTCATTATCCGCCTTTGATACAGCAAATTGCTTTGCTGCACCAAAATCATCATTCCACTGATAATCATATACACAACTTGTATATTTTAATGCAATATTCTTTGTATCATCTTGTGAACCAGTATCAACCACTATTATCTGTACATGCTTATTCACAAGAGAACGCAGACAATTCTCAATATGTTTTTCTTCATTCTTAGCTATAATGCATACTGATAAATTCATATTCCCTCATATTCCCCAATAAATCATTTGTTTTTCATCAAATACTCGTGTACCTTTTCACCACATGTTCCATTTAAATTATTTGCGATTCCTTTTTCTGCTTCTTTTTGTTTTTTTAAAACATTATTCATTCTTTTATTTATCAGATCATCTACAAAGTCATCAAATGTATATTCTTCAGATTCATTACATGAAAAATATGCTCCATCCATAAAAAATGCTTGTTCTGGTTTTTTTCGGCTATATTGCTTTTTCCCAAATGTATCAATAATTCTTGTGCTGTCAAATTTGTATACAAGTTTATTACACACCTCAAATAATGCTATAATTGAACTATATGCTGAACCAATATATACATCAGAAACTGCAACAACTCTTGAAACATCTGCCGTATCATCATATATTCCTATACCGTTTTTCTTAAAAAATCGTTCCAAATTCTCATATTCATCAAGTAACTGGGGTCTCATTGCTTTAATCGTACTTTTTAGTAACGGATGTGGTCTCCATATAACAACAATTTTATTATTGTACTGAACTACATTTTCAAAAAAAATATATAATTTTTTTATTAATATTTTTCCATTGGACAAAAAATCATTAATAGTTGTATTTAACAATAACTTCTTTTTTCCTACATCTTTTATCCCCCACTCCTCTGGCTCAGTAACCTTTTGTGCCATATATCTTAATACTTTATCAAACTTTGGTGAACCAAATGTAAGTATTCTTTCATAAAAAGGCTGTTCCAAGCACCCCTCTTTCATAGCATCAGATTGGAATATAAGATAGTCTGCCCTATGAAGTGCTGGCAAACTTTTGGCATCTTTTGATAAATACCCCATATTGGCATAATACGGAACATACACAAGCTTTCTGCAATATTTTTTTAAATTCTTTGAAAAGAAATCCGGATGAACTTTAGTCACATAATTATAGTCATCATATGGATTATGAAAAAAAATAAAATCCGGGCTCTTTTCTGATAATATATAATTTTTATAATCTACAACAGGAACATCTTCAGGATATATGCAGCCATCATAATGATATTCCCATTGACCTGTTATACTATTAGCTTCATAATATGGAATAGGTACAACTGAAGTCTCACACTTCTCATCATTGGCAAATGCCTTCCATATACTTTCAAGACTGTCCCACATAGATGCTTTGTATGGCAAGAATGCCACCCGGTAAGTTATAGGTAAGTTATTGATTTCCTCTATAATATAGCTAACAGACTTCTTTATTATATCAACTGTATTTTGAGAAAAAATCTGGGAACATATATATATTTCTTCACATAAATTTTCTAATTTTTCAATAATGTTATGTTCTTTTATCAACTTACAATCTCTTTTATCCTGATCATTTTCTAATTGTTCTCCAATATAAATAATCATCTGTTGAAAGCTTGTCATTAAATCTATACGGATACTTTCATCCGTATCTTTTGTTATATCTTCACACATGTTTATTATATCTATAAGATTTTTCAAATATTTCTGTTTATCATTTAATACCATTTCTATTATTCCATTTCAACAAATTTTGAACTTAAAATACTTCTGTTCATTTATTTCATATTTAAATTATTATTTAAACAATCGTCAACACATATAACCTCAAAATCCTTAAATGTCTGGTTTTTTATACTTTGAACATAATCAGATAAATATTTTGATTTATTATAAATTGATGTGATAATTGTTATCTTTATAGGCATATTCGTCCCTCATTTTTTCATTATTATCAATTAGTATATTCTAACAATGCCTCAATTGCTTCTCGTACAGCTCCCTCTCCACCATTTCTTGATGCAACAAAATTGCACACTTCCTTAACTGGTTTTACCGCATCATTTGGACATGCAGACCACTCTGCTTTTTTTATTATATCTAAGTCATTAAGATCATCACCCATACATGCCACATTCTTCCATTCCAGTTTAAGAATATGTAATAATTTTTCTAAATCGTCTACTTTATTTTTGCTCCCTTGTATAACATATGGTATCTCTAATTCTTTGCATCGATTTTCAACAATATCAGATTTTCTTCCAGTTAATACTACTGGAATAATTTGTTTACATGGTAAAATACAATGTATTCCATATCCATCTTTAACATCAAAAGATTTAAAAGCTTCTCCTGAATTTCCAATATATATCTTTCCATCTGTCATTGTTCCATCAACATCCATAACAAACAATTTTATACTCATTAATACCACCTTTTAAAAACCAGTTATCATAATACTTATCCCATCACCTATTGGATACTTGGCATAACGCCCATTCATTTCCTCGAGAAATTGGTTTACAGCTTCATGCGGTCCTTTAAAATTCGTTGCAAAATAATCATGTACCAGAATTACTCCACCTGAAATCATCTTATCTTTAAAAAACTTCAATCCGTTATATGTAGGTTCATATAAGTCCACATCCAAATTAACAAATGCGAAACGTTCCTCTTCTAATTGCTTTGCTGTATCTGGAAAATATCCCTTATGTATTATAACATTTTCTGGATAAATCATCTTTTTCATTACCATGTCAATGCTCGCATTAGAATAATCCCCAACTTTCGCTTCTGAATACAAGCTGTCTTTATCAATATCTCTTTTATCAAACCCCTCAAATGTATCAAAAAGATGTAACTTCTGCTTAGCATAAAATTGGTTAATCCATTTTGCGAAATCCCCCTCAAAAACCCCAACTTCTGCAACCGCTGCATTATCAAAATTTTGTATTTGGGATAATTTTTCCAAAAATGAAACTCTGCTTAACAATGGCAACTCAATAAAAGTTGTATCAATTTTTCTGGAATCTATTCCCATACTAATAAGCTGTTGTTTTATATTCATCATATCTGGAGCTGATGTTATAACAACAACATCCCATTCTAATTGGAAACATTCTTCAATACCATAAGTCTTTATTCCATTTATACTCGTTCCTATTTTATCTTTATCATTATCTGTAAATGCTATTATTTCATACTTTTCTGATATTTCATCAAACAGTCTTTTTCCACCGCCTGCCGCACCAAAACAAATTGCTTTTTCCACTAAACAACCTTCTTTCTATGAATATTTACTTGGGGTTATTGTCTCAATATTTATTTTCATTGCCACACGTTCTCTAAAATTTTTAAATAAATTACTTATTTCTTCATTTATTTGTTTATATGTCATATTAATATGTCGTATTGGTTCTGTTCCATTAATATAGTTACTTTGTTGCTCGTCCAGACCATCAAACCCTGCGATTGCAATTTTACTCACTCCCAATTGACCTAATAAATTCAATAACATTATTGTGCTATTATCTGGCAGCACACTACTTTCCTCAATCAGACTAGAATAATTGATGACTAACGATTTATCATCTTTTGTATGAATATTACTTGTTAATATATACTTTTCTGAATCAGACTCTTCTTTATTCCCTTTAAATTCTTCCCAACGAATTGCATTAGAAAAAAATATGTAATCAGTCTTAAAATTACATGGCTTAAAATTTACGCTAACCACTATTGGATTATAATCTTGTATATATTTTGTAATAACAGTCTTGTATTTTTCTATTGTTATTCCTGGAGCCATTATCAAAACAGTTTGTCCTTTAAATTTATCAACAAGTTTTTCGACAGTTTCTGAATCATTAACCTTGGTTGAAGAATATTCCAGGTACAATTTTTGAACTAAATCGTAATCATACCTCTGTCTATTTTCCTCATCAATGCTGGATATAATATACTTTACATCACAATTTTGCAATCGATACTTTGATGTAAGAAATATTACATTGTTAGGATGTGCTTTGTATATACCAGCCATAAACGAAGGAATTGAATACCCCCACTCATTATCTTTTTTATACGGCTCAATATAACAATCTATTGCATCTAATATAGCATCCGTATTGTAATCATAATTTTTTTTCCGAACCAAATAGTCTATAATTAATTCGGTATTGAGATTCCCTGCACATTTTCCCATTCCATTTATTGTAGAATCTATAATAATTTTACGCTCATTATTTGATAATTGTATAATCCTTTGTGCCATTGCAAATGACATCTGCATATTATTATGAGAATGAAAATCTATCGCTATTTCTTTTTTCAAATTATGATTTACAACATTCCAAATATAATCTAAATCATCTAAATACATTGATCCATATGTATCTATTATGCCAAATGAAACAGGATTGATTTCATTAGCAATACCAATCAGTTCCAACAATTCCGTTGTCGTATATCCATTTGTAAAAACGGTTTGAACATACAAGTCATATCCTTTTTTTTGAATCATTTTCATTTCGGATATAATATCATCACGATGCTCGTAATAATTTTTTTTGGTAAAGCCATAACGAATACCTGTTATTCTTTTATTATTTCTCTCATCCAAATTATCTATATTATATAAGCCGTAATCAACAAATAAAACATACCGCTGATTTCCCTCTCCTATATTCTCTGCATAATAGTTTGCTTGAGCAACTGTTCCAAAAAAAGTACTATTTCCACAATAATTAATATTATCTCTTAAGAAACCAAGTTCTATGATGTCTATGTTTGACTTCTTTAAAAACTTTCCAATACCAATAATTTCATTATCCTGAAATTTGCAGTCTATTATCCTTCCACCATCACGCAAGGTACAATCAAGAATCTCTATGTCTTTCATTTACTGTTCCTTTCCAAATATTGTTCAACAACTTTTGCAAACTCAAAATCTTCCGGCTCGTCAATATCAACAGCTTCCATCTGATCAATACTGCACATAAATGGTTTTTTACCTATACGCTGATGTAAATTGATAAAAACATCTTTGGTAAAAATATAAAAAGCTCCTGTTTCCATATAAACAGGTTCTAAATTTTGTGTCGTAACAATATCTTTCATATCATAATTAAATGGGACTCCTTTATACCAACAATAATCCTGTATTTTAACGCAGCTAAATGCTGAATCATACTCCCCACTCAGCACTGCCTCTAATCCTTTTATTATAGATTCAGATCTTGTAAATGGCTGGGTAACATGTGTAAGTACATAAATATCTGCATCGACATCTTTTACAAATTGTTCTATTATATCCAGTCCTTTCACTTCAAAGCCGTCCAATGTCTTGCTTCTTTTTAAAAAGCTTATGCCTTCTGGAATATAATCACATATTTTTTCATCGCTGCAATATACATATTTTTCATCTATTTGTGAAATATCTTTAACTGTTTTAAAGATATAATCACATAATGGTCTACCATTCAAGTCCTTAATATTTTTTCCTGGCAGTCTCTGATTATTTAACTTTATTGGTATAAATGATACAACCTTCATGCTCTTACAATCCATCCTTTTCTCTTTTTACTTGTGTGCATATAATACGATATAATCTGAATTACCTTGCATCTCACAATCTTTCTTCCAAACAGCATCCAAAATATCAGATACAGCACTGTCCGGAATCTCCGTTCCAGGCTTTTTTTCCTTTATCCATCCCAACATATTTGCAATCCCGTAACGCTGATAATATTTTATTTCTATATAAGAAAAGCCTGTTTCCTCTGCCATTGTTCTAAGACTTTCCTCTGAAAAGATCCATAAATGCTGTGTGCTAAACAAAATTTTCTTTTCATATATTGTTCCAAGCAATGCTCTCATAATTGGAGCATCTGTCGGTGTTCCAATAATGGCAGTTCCTCCTTCTTTAAGTAAATCATTACACTCTTTCAAAAAATCCTGTGGTTTTTCAACATGTTCAATCACGTCAAAAGAAGTTAAAACATCTACCTTGCTTCTCCACTCCTTTAACGCTTCAGCCGCATAAGGATAAGTATAAAATCCCTTTCTATCCATAACATTACGATAAAATTGTGACGGTTCAATTGCAATTACACTTGACGATACACCGTTAATATAATCTAAAAATGCACCGCACCCACATCCTATATCTGCTGTTACTTTATTTCTATAAATTTCCGTTCCAGTATATCTAAATTTTTCTATCGTTTCTTTATCATGTAAACGATAAAATGTTTCTTCATCCGTTGACCCCTCTAATGATTTTCTATATTCAGCGCTTTCATAATATTGTTCAAGATTCATTATTGGTTCATGCCACATTACTTTACAATGATCACATTTATATATTTCTACATCTGAATCAGTATAATGTTCTAACTTTCCATCTCTGATTCTGCCATTGTAAACCACAGATATTTTTTCATTTCCGCATATTTTACACTTCATTTTGTACCTCTCTATTTTTCAAACAACGAGTCAAAATCTGTTCTTTCAAATATTTCCAACATTCCACCTCTTGTTGCATTATAAATTTCTATATTGTTCATCTCACAATATTTACGTGCTGCACAATAGGCATTCTCTGCCTTATACACCTCTGACCCATTAGGCAGATTATAATTTCCTAGGAAAGCTGCATGTTCTTCCCCTTTTTGTATCACTCCGTCATGTACATTTCCATTCCTATCAATTATTTTTGAAAATGTATGATCTATACCAATTAGATATATCTTTTTAAATCCCATATATACTGCCATCTGTATCATGGCATATGTAGTAGTCGTTCCAGAATATACCTCCAGAGAACAATCATCTGAAAATGAAATACTATCAATATTTTCTGGAAGTTTCATTTTCATGTAATACAAATTATCCAAATCCTTATCATCCCGATATTTATATAAAGATCCTCCTCCTCTTACAAATGCTGCACTACAGTTATTCATCAAATTTTTCACTAATTCCCTTGACTCAAATGTAGTTGAATTAGATTCTAAAAAGAAATAATATTCTGGTCTCCATTCAGTTTTATCAAAGCATTGAAAAATAAGATTACATGCAAATGTATGCTCGTTTTTTAATCTCTGTAAATCATCTATTTTCAGGCTTGGACCATTTCCAATTATAAAACAGCGTTCTCCATTATGAATATTCTGAAATTTTTTTATTTTTTTTGAATACTGCGAAACATTAATAACTTCATCCTCAATCATAGAAAAAATTGAAACATCCGATATTGCTATTATTTGTTCGTCTTTTATTCCTGCAAGTTTCAATTGTTTATAAACAGCTTCATAAGAACGCATTGATAATATATACATAACATTATCATTACAACAGATATTTTTTCCGCTATATACATTTTTCCCGTTGTACTGCTTATTTATATCCACAGAATAATTATCAAAATATCCAGACCATTTTATATTTTTTTCATTTAATAATCTTCCCAAATAATTACCATACACAGATACACCCCAAATATATATTTCTTTCTCATTGCTTTTGTCACATATATACTTTATAAGCAATTCATAATTATCAAAAAACATAAGTATCCTCTCTATAAAAATATTTTAATTTCATTTCTTATCCATATAGCATTTTCCATTGTTGTTGCAAAACATTTGTATCCTTTTTTAACCATTAAACTTTCTATCATTTCGCCACCACATTCCGTAACTTCCGTCAGCACAATTTTTATTGGAAATGTATTCTCATCCCAGGATTCTAACACTTCATAATCAAGACCTTCTATATCTAATTCTAGAAGATCTGGTACTTTTTGGAAATTATCCGCCAGTACCTTGTTAATATTCACAACTGGAACTTCTATTTTTTTACATTCATACCCTTCATTTATTTTTTTTTGAGCATTTTTTTCTATAAAAGTACTATGACCTAATAAATGTGGAAACATATAAAATATTAAATCTCTATTATTTTTCTCTGGACTAACTCCGCATTTTACCAATATATCCTTTTTTCGATACTCTTCTATTAGACTCCAACACATAGGATTAGCATCAACTAATACCCCTTTATATTCAGCAACATCAGAATACATCTCATATAATAAATATGTATTATTTCTTAATATCGGATGGCACACACCTATTTCTAGATATTGAATGCTATCAAGATGTAATTGCCTTAATAGCATAACCAAAATATAATCCTCTGCACTTTTTCCATTAATTCTCGGAACATATATCCGCTCGTTGCTTGTTTCTAATAATGAATAAACAATTGTATCTATCTTTTTGTCATATTTCCTTATTTGCTCAAGAATTTCTTTTTCATATATAGAATAAATGATTATTAAAATTCTCCCTTCTAATTCCTGCAAATAATCTTCTCCTCGTATACATACTCCTTTTATTTCATGTCCTATATTTTTTCCAATTCCATCAATAACATTTTGTAATTTAAATACGTGAGGATTATAATTCATTTGAAACAGAGGTCCTGTCCCCCATCCTACAACATTATCGTATTCACTTTCCAATTCACTCCACTTTGTAACTTCTGTATACTTCATATATGTTTTGTACCTCTTCAATGATTATTAAATATATTTTTCTAATTACTTATGTTACACAATTTGAACAATATTTTATTTTGAAACATATATATTCACAACTCTCTGTCGTTTCATAATTTCAAATTGCTTAGTTAAAACAAATCTTCCCGAATATCCATACCCATAAATAACAATCGTCTTGTCCATGCATGAGCACATTAAATTATCCAGCTTATCTCTAAATTCTTTTAATTCTTCTAACATCCGCTCTACTATCATAATGCCCTTTTCAACTGATAAATCACTCTTTCCATAATATCTTTTGGTCCAATTGTAATTCTTAATCTAAGGGCATCTTTATCAGTAAATAATCTTATAAGTAATCCGTTTTCTTCCATATAAGCCCGCACTCTTCCAGCATCTGCATTATCAAGCTTTATAAAAATAAAATTAGACTCTGACTTATATGCCTTTACCCCTGGAATTTTATTTAATTCAGTATAAAACCAATCTCTGACTGAATTTGTCTCTAATTTCATTTTCTTATAATATTCCGTGTCTTTAATTGCTGCCACCGCTATTTTCCTGCTTATCCCACATGCCCTGAACAATGGTAAGTCCAGGCATATCGTACGTCTTAATGGGTAACTGCATAATCCATACCCAATACGTATGTCAGCAAGTCCATAGAATTTTGAAAAGGTTCTTGTTATTACTACATTGCTATATTTAGTAATGATTTTTTTCTCAAACTTATTATCATCATTTCCATATCCCCAATATGCTTCGTCTAATAAAACAATTGAATTAGCATTCTCTCTTATCACTTTTTCAATATCATTGTATGATATTCCACATCCAGTCGGCATCTGTGGAGACGTAATAATAATTACCTTAGGATTATTTTCTTTAGCCTTTTGAAGAAGATCCTCTATATTATACTCATATGTATCTTCTTTTTCACATACCTCGTATGTAATACATTTTGCGAATTTGGCATCTGCAACACTCTTATAATAGCTCCAGCCAGGTGATGGAATTAAAACTATATCATTCTCATTAAGCAATATGCTTCCTATTGATTTAATAACTTCTGCTGAACCATTATGTATAAAAATATTATTAGATGAAATTCCTAATGATGATGATAATGTCTCAACTAATTCATCATTTCTTCCCAAATCATATAAATACAAATCTTCCATTGTAATATTTTTCAATACTTCCAGACATTTAGGAGATGGCTTGAATAAATTCTCATTTAAATGAAGCCTTCCACTTTTCTGTACCGTTGGTACTGAATGATATGACTTAACTTCCGAATATTTCGAAAACACTTTGATAACTTCATTAGACTGATCAAGATTCTCATTCATAAACTCTTCAAAAGAATTATCAAACTGCTTGAATTCTTCTAATGTGTCAAATTCCAATACCTTGTTTTTTTCACGTTCAACCTTTTTTAATTTTAATTCATCAATGTGTTGAATATGGAAATCATCCATTAACATATTCCTTGTATTCATGTCATTCCATTCTTCATTCATATATTTAACAAATGTATCAGAAAACTTTCTGTCAAAAAAGCAGTCCCCTATTGTATACCACGCTTTTCCACCACCTCGTTTAATACTTGTTATATAGCCATCTTTATCTTCTTCTAATACGCAATATTCATCGCAGTATTCTTCTGAATACACACATGAATAATATGGCGAATAGATATATTTATGAAATACATTATCTGCATAGTAATTATCAGAACATAAAATATAAGAATTTTTCATATAATTCTGTGCTTTATATAGTGACGCTATGTTATTGTATTTATCATAATCATCATTGTGAATTAAAATAACCCCATATTTGTCTCTCAAATATTGAAATTTTTCCTGCATAAACCCAGTTACAATTATAATTTCCTTAACTCCGGCTTCCTGTAACTGTCGTATTTCTCTTTCAATAAGTATCTCACCTTTAACACGGAACAACCCTTTAGGAAGAACATTAGATAAAGGCATGCATCTTGCACTATAACCAGCAGCCATAATAATTGCATTATCAACCTTGTATGGTTTCAATGTATTTAATTCTTCTTCAGTAAGTAAATTTTCTTCTTTATTTTCTACCTTGTATTGTAATTTTTTAAATTCTTCGTAAGTCATAACTACTCCTCTCCAAATTCAATCAACGTTGCAAGATGCTGGGGTTTTCTTTTATCTACTGGAGGTGGTGTCATATAGTCATCACCATACATGTATCTGAGAAAACCGTCTGTATCCTTCGGTGCAAAAGCAACCATATCTTCAAATTTTATTTCTTCATAGTCTGTAAGCCATGAACGAAGGTATCCTTTACTTTCTTGTTTCCAATGCCAGCCTGTTGTCCTAACATATTTTGTTTCTATTCCAGCATACTTTTGTGATAATTTATCATACTCTTTGGCAACAAGTCTCATTGGAATTAATGCAAGCAGTTTATATGCTATTTTTTTTAATATATTTTTTTCATATCTGGCACCAACAACAGAATAGCCTATTTTTCTTGCTATAAAACTTCTAAGATTAAAGATTGACTTTGAAAACCCTTTTTCCGGCATATTATCGCATGGAAAAATATCTAAAAATATGCCATTCCTGCTTTTTATCATCTCATGATCACTTCTAAAAAACTTTGTGTTATTTTTTAGAACTCTGCCATACTCCCATCGATATCCCGGATCGGTATGATATGTCTGCCAAAAATATTTATTTCCAAACTCCTTCTGACAAACTTGGCAAAACTTATCATAATCTTTTCTCAACATACGAATATCTACGTCATCATCCCATGGTATAAATCCACCATATCTAACAGCCCCTAATAATGTTCCTCCATCTAATTCATAGATTATATTATATTTTTTACAAACCCTATCAACCTCTTTGAGCATTTCCAACTCTATGTTCTGTATTTTTTTTAAAACCAAATCATTATATTCAAAACTCATACCTTAACCTCAATAATTCAATATTATATTATTTTAATCCACTGGCACTATTCTCTTCACTTTCTCAATATAAGTTCCCATTGAATAGTAATAAACTGTTTAGGTTTAACTTTACTATTCATTCTCTTTCCAACTCCACCAGCAAATATGACTGCTATATTCATTATTAACTCCGTTCTTCCCATAACAATATCAACTATTTCTCACAATATTTCTCTGGCACATTAGTAAATATATCCGTTGCACCAAGTCTGTAGTATTCTCTTAAATCCATATCCGGTAATGTCCTAAGCTGTCCATACAAAGGCTCGCTTCCGTTCCACATACGCACCCTCAGTCCTGCATTCTTTATAGCTTCCACATTGCTCTTGTTGACAGGCATTCCTAATTGTGCAGGATGAATTGTCATACCTCCATATTTACTGATACCATCCATACAACGGTGATAATCACCTGCCAGATATGCCACCTCTGCGTCCGCTTTTATCTGCTTAATAAGCCCTATTGAATCATGATTAAATGATGAGTACACAACATAATCCTCAAGATTGAATTCTGAAACCATATCAATAACCTTCTGCTCCATGCCTTCATATCTTATTTCACTATTCTTAAGTTCAATATTAAGATGAAGACCTTTGCCCTTACAATATGGTGCAAGCAATTCAAACGTTTCCCTTAATGTAGGAATTCTATGAATTTCATCATCCCCGGCTATAGATAACTGTTTCAGTTCATTTAATGTATATTCCTGTACATAGCCGGTTCCATCTGTGGTTCTGTCAACTCTTTCATCATGTATTACCACTATTTCATTATCTTTTGTAAGCTGCACATCAAATTCAATTCCGGTAATGCCTTCTAATTCCGCCGCTTTTTTTAACGCAATAAGTGTATTCTCTGGATTCATCATACTGCATCCTCTATGTGCCCATATACCAACTCTCTTTAAGGCTTCTGTATCCACAGTCTGCTTAACCTCGCCGCGTTTTGCAAGAAATTGCTCCATCATGCCAGAAAGCCATATACTTTCTTCATCAGTTATCTTCTTTACAGTTCCCGGATTGTTAATGCATTTTACAAATGCTTCTATTTCATAACGCAATCCACCACCAGCGAATTCTTCCTCATACACTTCAACCCGATTAGGATTCTCATGATGAACTTCTATTCTCTTAGTAAGCCACCATGGTGATGGAACTCTTATATAACCATCATCCCCCGCCACAATAAGTTCACCCTCCGTCTTTACTCCAAGACCAGTCTTTATAGTAGCAACACCATCTTCATAGGTTATCATCATCTTGGTATATGAATCTGTCCCCAGAGGACTTTCTACTGAATATGTATGAATATCTTTTACATCTGTGCCAAGCAGCTTCATAACCGGAAGCAAACAATAGCTTGCAAGCTCAGTAAAGCTTCCTCCTGACGCTCCCCACATTTCTCTTCCTGCTGCCGCACCTATCTTAGAAAATGCAGTTTCAACATCTCTTACTTTTCCTATCGTGCCACTCTTAACAATATCAAGTATTCGTTCAAGCCCAGCACAATATGCTGTTTTTATCGCTTCCATGCATACCAGATTATTATCATTGGCAATGGCAAGCATTCCTTTTATATCCGATTTGTTCAATCCCATTGGTTTTTCACATAGTACATGCTTTCCTCTTCTAAGAGCAATACTAATATATTCTGTATGTGTCTCATGTGGCGTTGCTATATACACAGCATCAACTGAATCAAAGAACATCCCAATATCATCTGTAAAAATCATCGAACCATCTATATCAATCTTATTATTCTTTGCAAACCATAACACACTCTCAAGGTGTGGATTATATATAGCCGATACATTTATACCACTGACATAACTACTTTCCTCAAGAAATCTGGCTGCTATCCGCCCTGTTCCTATTATTCCGATGTTAATATGTTTCTCTTGCATATTTGTATTGATCATATCATCTCTTCTCTGCCATACCTATCTTTTCTGTTTCATATAAGCTTCCGTAACTCCTGCCATTGCAATCGCTTCCTCGGCAGTAAGCTTATATCCGTTCTTATCTATTCCATTAATCTTAGATACAAAATCACTTATCTCATATCTGAAGCCATCTCCCTGAAATACCGGTTCATATACTTCAACTCTTGACGAATCTTCATAATGAACCTCAAATCTTCTTGTAAGCCACCATGGTGATGGTGCAAGAATATATCCTTTCGTACCAGCTATAACAAGCTGTCCCTCTGACTTGACGGCCACTCCGTTCTTTGACAATGCCATTGCATTATCATATAACATATACACCTTAGTATACAAGTCAACACCATTCTCGTCATATATTGTATCAAAATGTATTTCCTTATAATCTGTTCCAAGAAGTTTAATTATAGGAAGCAATGTATAGCTTCCGAATTCAAGAAATGCCCCACCATATGCGGCATCTGTTCTCTCCCTTGAATTAATATTAGCCAGTCTCGTAAAGCATGCTTCAACATCACATACCTTTCCTATTTTTCCTGACTTCACCATATTGATAAGCTGTCCGAATCCTGGACAATAAGCCGTCTTAACGGCCTCCATAAGCACAAGTCCATTATCCATTGCATACTGATATAGGCTTTGTGCTTCAGATTTGGTAAACGCTGCCGGTTTTTCACATAATACATGTTTACCATTTTCCAATGCCTTCCTGGCATAATCATAATGAGTTTCATTCGGTGAAGCTATATACACAGCATCTACCTGTTCAAGAAATTTCTCATACTCTCCACTATAATTAGGTATATCATGTCTATTGCTGAATGCCTGTGCCTTCTGATTTTCCGGATTGTATGTACAAGCTATATTAATACCACTTACATACTTAGCTTCTGATATGAATCTTGGAACAATCCTTCCGGTTCCAACAATTCCTACATTAACAATCTTAAACTTATTCTTTCTCTCCAAAGTTGATGATATATCTGGTGTTCTTTCTAGATATACAACCTCACAGAACTGTTTAAGATAATCAAATGTTCCAATCCAGTCTGAACCTACGGTAAATATATCAACACCATAGCGCTGGATATCCTCTATCTTCTGCCCATCATGGTCCTCAACAATAATTTCATCTGCAAACCCTGTTTTCCTGACATTCTCAATTCTGTCCATTATAGAATCAACTACATTAACCTTACCTCGTGCCTCATCAAAATGTTCTGTAGTAACACCTACTATAAGGTAATCTCCTAATGCCTTTGCTCTCTGTAAAAGCTTGTAATGTCCTTCATGAAATAAATCATATGTTCCATAGGTTATTACCTTTTTCATAAGTTAAATCCCTCCAATAACTTGTGCTTCTATCTTGCTTTCCCATTCATACCTTGTTTCTTTTCCAAAAAAATCTGTAAGCTTATCGATATATAAGTTTCTTATTCCTTCTGACTGTACTATAACTCTATCTGAATATACAACTCCTGGCATTATAACATAATAATCCATTATCTTATATGCCCTCTCATCATCCTTATCTATTTCATCTGTTACAAAATAAGGTATGTACGTTAGTTTATCCGTATGCATCACAAGATTCATAGAATAATAATTAGTATGGACTGTTCCGGCAACATTATATTGGTCATACGGATTCTGTATTACAATCTCATCTGGTCTGTTCTGTATATAATTATACTCACTTTCCTTTGTTATTTCTATATAATGAGGGTAAATATCTTTTTCAACATATTTTTCATATGTTCCATCACTTTTCTTATAAAAATACTGCATAGGAATTACAATAACATTGTATCCCTTTTTATAAAAATCTTTATATAAGTCTTCCATTCTATTCCAATATTTTGCCTTAAATGGCATAAAAACAACTGTCTTGGTTGTATTATTTTTTTTATTTCTAATAGCAGAATTAGCATTCCTTATTATATTAATGTGCTCCTTATAATTAACATAATCTGTATATGTATCACTAAATTCTGGTATATTAATTCCTGCATCCCTAACATATTTTTTTAATTTATCAAAAAAAGGATAGTCATGAGAACCGCCCCTTTTTTTAGGTGTCATGTAATCGCCATATTTTATTCTTAATATTTGATCATATCCACATGGCACAGATATGCTTATATTTTCAAACGGAACTCTAATTTCTCTATCATAACATTCTTTTGGTATCTTATATTTTCCTGCATAAACCCATTTATACATAAGTGTTATATAATCTGCATCATCTTCAGAATATAATCCAAATAATCTTTCTGCTAAAATAAGAAGCTGTTGAGCTATGTTTTTATCTTTTACAATTTGTATTCCGCATAATTCTTCTACCTGTTTTATTTTTACGTTTACTTCCTCGATTTCACTTTGAGCAGCATTTTCTCCTTTTGAATTAACAGCCATCACTAATGAACGAACACTGCATACTATCCTTATCAACTCACTCTGTAACTTATCTTCCTCATCATTAGAAGATATATAATCCAGTGGGAATACATCTAATCCTGCTGGATATGGAAATCCATGATATTTTTTCAGATGCTCTTTACTTACATTCATATTTCTTCCATTGATTATCCGTGTAACAAAATTATCATTATCTTCATCAGATCTTATATCAAATACTTCATAATATTCAGGAAGAATATCTTTAGCAATTCTTATAAATCGGTCATAATCCTGTCGCTTCATACATATATCCACATCATCATCCCATGGTACATATCCATGATGTCTGACAGCTCCAAGAAGCGTTCCCCAATCTGCAAAATACTGTATTCCATTATCTCTACATACTTTATCAATATCATTCAACACCTCTAACTGTGCTGACCATGCCTGTTTTATCTCTGCCGGTACAAAAAATCCTTCTCTTACTTCATCTTCTAAATACTCTTTATCTATATCCATATTCTCTCCATCATAGCCATATAAGCAAAAAGAGCTGGTGCATGCACCA
>ULYQ01044341.1_pt1 | contig 40091 bp, 34 predicted proteins | sample 1962271 | NCBI WGS metagenome assembly ULYQ01 (sample SAMEA4835865, study PRJEB28245) | human gut metagenome | biome: gut microbiome; material: fecal sample | place: Denmark | collected 2008
TACCAACGAGATATTGATGCGTAGGGATATGTGAAGCAACAACCACCTGCGTATAAAGTCGATAGCCGTTCGGCTGATGGTAAGCATCAATTGCCCCAAGAGTATCAGCCAAACAAAACCAATATCTTGGTTTTTGATACCGACATCCACGATAGATTGGGTAAGGAATGGCAATACAAGTTGCAAGAGACTTCCGACTATCAAGCCCAAGATGATTTGTCCGAAGTACTTGCGGTATTTCTTCACATATCCAAAGAGAAAGCGGAAAGAACGCTTTTCTTTTATGTTCGCTTCACCCTCCATCTTATAAGTAAAGAATGCAGGAGTAGTTTCCAAAAACATGGCAATGCCCTTACCATCGCCATTGGAACTTGTGCTTATCCAATGCTGCTTGAACTCATCTAAGTTATAAGTAGCCAATCCCTTTCCTGGGTCTGCCACATAGAAAAACTTTCCTTTCTTCACCTTATATAAAACTACAAAGTGATTTTGATTCCAATGAAGGATACATGGTAGATTCGCTATTGAAAATTCTTCAATTTCTGCTTCTACACATAATGTTTTAAAGCCTAATATTGTTGCAGCAGAACTTAATCCCAAAAGAGTAGCACCTTCTTTTGTTGGAGGACAAAGTATAGAGATATTATGCTGTGAATATTTTCTTCCATAATGTTGACAGATCATCTGGAGACAGGCAATACCACACTTCATGGAGTCAAATTGCTTTTGTATTTTCATCTTATTATGGTTTATATATTAAAGAAAGCATTATCTCACGTCCACGTAGAGCTGTAATATTTTGCATTGTCATCATATTGGCTACTGTGGAATAAGCATAAGTCTTCTTATTGAAAATATTGTTTACTTTCAGTTCGCTATCAATATGTTTCAAATTTAAATTAAATTTACAATTACCCATAAATACATCTTTGTATTGTCCCACGGCTATTTTGTTATGGTAATAGTCTCCGTATATTGATAATCTGAATTTATTTATAGGTACAACTATAGACAACTCATGTTGCCAATTACAGAATGCGGTTTTATCATCACTACATTCATTTTGCATATCGCGATAAGAATATCTTAGTAGGTAGCTCAAAACCATATTCCTGTAAGGCGAAATAATTAATGATGCTGTTGTATTCAACATATTGTATTCAGATTGCACTAACTGTGAATTTTGTAATACATTCGCTTCGCTATGGTTATAAATTCCTCTCAAAGAGAATTTGCCTCTCATCCATCGAAATCCCTGCTGAAATGTCAATGTGCTTTGCCAACTGTTATTTTGAGTTTTCTGCGGTGTTATTCCCCAAATGATATAATTACCAATAAATTTCTGCATTGTTGTATATGGAATCTCAGAAATCTGTCTTGTCACAGACGCGGATAGATGTGTACCTTTTAATGCATTGCGATAATTGATTACATAACCAAGTGTCTTCATTTTTTCCACATCGTACCCTTTGTATCCTTGATTTAGTGTGAGATAATCCTGCATTATGTATGATTCATAAAAACGATTAAAATCAACAGGAGAAACGGTAAAATTACCATTGACTGACATTGATATACGTGACGTTACATCCCACATTAGATTTACCAATGGAGAGATTGAAAACCGTTTTTTCCCATTGTTCATACTATATTTGTAATAAGCATTCTCAAATGGAGTTGAAATAGTAAGTTTAAAATCATTCATCAGGATTTCCACTTGTGGAGTTGCATAGAACCGAATATACCCAAAATGGCTTTTACCAGTTGACACGCCTAAAGAATCTGGTAATCCATTGGCAGAAGCATTCAAATAGCGAAGCATTCCTTTTATACCTATCTTCATGCTAAGGCTGAAATGACCTAATTTCCAACCGCTTTTTCCATATGTATCTGTTGAATAAAATCTTTGCGTAAGAGTTTGGCATATTGTAGAGTCCACATCCAAATATTGTGGACGGTTTTGAATGGAATTATTGGAGTAGAGAAACAATAATGTTTTTCCGATACGATGGATGGCATAGAGATTGTCCTTGAAATCAAAGACAGGAATGTTGGCACATTGAAAATGCTGATTTGTACCTGTTTCAGAAAGACGTTCCGAAAGCCACTTCATGTTTCCCGACAAAGAGTTTCGTAGATAGCTCTTTGCAGCATTGTGTTCATATTTTAGTAATGCATAAAGGCTATTATTCTCTTCATTCCAAGATTTTGAGTTACTGATTACTTTGTTCTCATTGGGTCTAATGTATGTTGTATTGTATTGCCCCCATGCTTTTGCATGCTCATTATTGTAAACAAGTTGAAAATTTATTTGTGTATCCTCATTAAGTTTGTTTAGCACATTTATTGTCGCGGCATGACTCCTGTTGAACAAACTGTGTTCGCGTCCTATTGCAGAAACAGCAGGAGAAGATAAAGCAATAAAGTCTTTAGGCTGTAAATCAAATGACTCGTCAAAATTATACAGACTTGTTGACTCACGACTAATGTCAAGACCAGTGTTATTGGTCTTGTATGTCAACATTGTCTGAAATTTTGGTTTTAACCTTAGCCCAAATCCTTCAAGTTGCCATAGCTCTTTATCTCCCTTTCCATAACCTGATGTATTATTACCATACCCACCTGCCATTTTCCAAGAAGTCACCCAATGGCTTTTGGCGCCATCTTTCATCTTGATGTTTATTGCTGCATCATCTGTGAATGTAAAATCTTCTAACACACGTATTGGTTGGTGTCTTCTCATTACCTCCACCGTACCAACCTCTCCTTGTGGTAAAGTGTTGGTTGCTACACCATATTTTCCACCGAGCATATCAAGTCCTTCTATATAAAACTTGCTTATTGGCTTGCCTCCATAAAATATTTTTCCTGAGGTTTTATCTACATCAAACCCTGGAATTTTTGCGATTACATCACCAATAGATTTGTCATTGCTGTTCGCAAATGCACTAACAAGATAACTGACCGTATCACCACGTTCATGCACCTTGTCTGATTTCACATAAACTTCTTCCAATGATATAGCCCCGCTTTTCATCTTTATTGTTAATGGTTTTGAATATCTTTTCACAGCGATTTGCTGACTTTCAAACCCCAATATGCTAAAATTCAAAGTATCTCCAATCTCTGCATTTATTGAAAATATTCCATTGTTGTCACTCATTGTATAATTGAGCATTTTGTGGCGCATTCTTTTAACAATGACAGAAGATATGGGCTTCATTTCATCATCAATAATATGTCCGCTTACCAACACTTGTGATGTTATTGGCAAACTACACAGAACTAATAGTATAAGAAGAAGTATTTTTTTCATTCTAATTCCATTTGAGGCGTAATAAATGTACCTTTGGGATATCTGGCTGAATTTGAACTGTCTTTCAGAAACTTTTTCCTGTCCATATTTGTTGCTTTCTTGTTGTAGTAATTGTAGAATTTGACAGGAGTTAGAGATCGTGTCAATATCTTGTAGCCTTCAATATTTAAGAATCCTGGACTTTCTGCTTGGAGTATAAGGCCTGGCAATCCACCAAATTTCCACGGTCCAATGGACAAAGGAATATCAAATGTGAACCAAACTTTCCAGTACCTACCGCGAAATGAGGTTTCAGCCATTTGGCATTTATGGCCAAGAATAATCTTAACAGAATCGTCCAATATTTTCCAATCCATCTTGGGAGAATCCTTTATTCTAAAAAATTCTCCCATAGAACTCTTATAGATGGTCATATCATTATTGGCCAAGTCCCTGTAAAGATATTCACCATAAGAAGGAGTATTTGTAGGGTATCTACTCAAATCTTCAGGATGTGATGTCCATTCCATTATTTCGTCATACAATATCTCAAGGCCCCCAGGAATTGAACTTAATGAGTCGTGTCTAAGGTTCTCGTAACAAAAATATTGACTTTGCTTTTTCCCACATCTCAATACGTAAATGTTACTTCCTCCCATATACGGCAATTTTTTAAATCCTGCTTCATATGAAGCTGAGTAATGGATTTCAAAAATAGAAGGTTCTATCTCATAAGTACCCTCTCCACGTGAATAAATGCTAAAAAAAAGAGATATGAATGTTATAAATAATACTTTCATACAAACAGGTTCATTAAGAGCAAGAGATGCTTAAAGTTTTTAGAACTTCCAACATCCCCTGCTTTTTACATTTTAATTTTGAGCACAATACTTCATATAATCATCGCACCATGAATCCCATGCTTCATCAGAAACAGCATAGCCTTTTTCCTGCATCTCAGCATAGGTACTGCCAACGGCTTGAACTCGACGGCATTGGTCTGCATCATAGCCACCAAGAATGTGGCTCTGTTCTGAAAGCGTTAACTTTCTCATAATGAATTCCTTTCTTTTTTAATGGTTAAATTTATGTTTAATAGTTCGAACTATCCTTATTGATTTTGAGGAAGATAGATATAATCTGCCATGTCATAATCTTTTGGTTTTATCTGCCCATTAATGACAATCAATGGCAACTTATCAAGCACCACATTTTTCTTCACATCTGACTGCATATTATACCACATTGACATTATAGAAGGAATTTCTTCCTCTATAACGTCTTGAATATGTATATCTTTGAAGATTGACATTCTGCAGTTTCCATGAATATAGGAATGTATCACACTATATTCTTTCATGTGCTTTTTTATCCAATCTTTTTCATCAGCATTAGAATACATGTGTGAGTCTGTAAGAATTATATTGCAATTAAAAAGCAAAGGAAATTTACTTGTTAGGTATGAAGCTTCTCTTATCGCCCTCTGACAAAATTCGCAATCAAGACTTACAATCAACGAAATTTTGTTTCTTGCTTCTTTGCGACCAAAAAACAATCCATGAAAATTGATGGTGACTTTTGGTTGCTTAGATGTTAATAATCCGTATACTGCGTTGTCTCTTTTTAGGCGTAATAAACGAATCTCTTTTTCCAAAATAATACTTTGCTTCTTAATATACTGCACAATAAGCCTGCACATTACTACAGCCAACAATATTATGCCACTTTCATTATGCAAATATTCCGCGATACCATTTGAACTTTCAAAACAAAATACAACACTTATTGCTGTACTTAACCAAATGACAATATATGCTCCTAAACAATAAAGGCAATATCTACCTATGACAAAAGCTTGATATCCCAACAAACTGAAGCAAACTAATGATGAAGCACAAGAAACGACAACTTGTATAGTATTTTCATTTATAAGCAAGAACGATAAAATATTCCAAAGAAAATAGAATACACCAAGTTCATCCATGTGAAACGGAATGAGATTAGATAATGGTTGCTTAGTTGATACTATCTCACAATCAAAGAACTTTCCTATTTTGCAATATTTGTCATGAAAATTTATTCCTGTTCTATTCTTTACTAATAATATTGACAATGTTAATCCCACACAATTTAATAATATCAATAGAATGTGTAGTGGTGTGCAATGCCATAAACCAAAGAGTAATACAGAACTTATTAAAATAGCCTTTAAAGCTACATTGATAGGTCTCTCTTTTGCTGATTTATAGTTGCCCAAAGGCGTTGCAGTCGTGGTTAATATTATGCCATCCCAAATTTTCAAGAATGAGTCTAACGGTACAGAATGTTTTTTGCCATCATATAATACAACTTTATCTTTTGAAATCTGTTTAGTAACAAAAAAATGTCCATCTTTTAAGGCTGTATGTACCAACATGTTCTTCTGAAGCACCGAACTTACCTTGTCGTCCGAAATAAATGCAGAAGATGATATACCATAGTAATCCAATGTATTAGAAATAGAGGCCAGAGTTGGGAAGTTTGAATCTGTTACTAATACCTTATACAGGTCGATATTCTTAAAAGCTATTCTATACGTTTTTAAGTAATATTTGACAATGTCGATTATGTAAATGTTTGAATTACTCATTTTGTTTTGATTAAAAACATATGTCCTTTAAGACATCTGTAAAAGTATATAATTTATCAATATGTTGATTATAATATTTACCATAATTTTACTTTTTAACACATTTTTATGTTCGTTCTGATAAGCTTATTTGCAATGACTATAAAAACACAAGGTTATTTCACAATATACGAAATAACCATATACAGTAAATGGAAACACTTACAGGTTTGTCATCTTTTATGTTTAAAAAGATTCTTATTTTTTCTAATTCTATTATAAGTTTGTTGGCAATTTTTTAATCATTACTTAATGCCCGATAGGAGAACATACTTTGAGGTTGGCTCGAAGCGATGGGTAACAACCTTCTTTTGAGGTGATTTGTTCGTCACTTCAAGTTTATCTTGTAATGCCTTTGAGGAAACATCATTCTCTTGTCTCATCTGCTTGACTGCATCAACCAAGAACTTGCTTCGCTGCTCATTTTTGCAAAGTTCAAGGATTTTCTTTACTCTTCCACGATTCTCCATTCTCCAATCGTTCGTTTAAGGCTGTCGTAGTTCACGCCAACCTTTATCAGTCGCTTGCCTTCCGCCGAGTATGGAATAAGATAACCTTTGTCGTCGATTTGTTGTAGGGCAGCGTCGGCAGAACCGTCATACTTTAGCTCCATCACGTATATGGCGTCTGGCAAGTGCAGTACGGCATCTGCTCTGCCTATTGCGCTACATTCCTCCACCTTGATATAGGCTCCCATAAGATTGAAGATGAGATAGAACACGGTTTGGAAGTCGCGCTCGTTCTTGTTTGACAATTGATTGGATATGCTTGCAAGATACGCCTGCATCTTCTGCAAAGCCCCATCCATGTTGTTGTCTAACAGATTCTCCAGAAAATCAAAAACGAAGCCGTTGTTGTCCAGCTGTATTGGCGACAGATAATTGGGTGCAAGCGATTTGACCATGCCTATGCGCACTTCCTTGTTAGGATAGTCAAGCTGATATTTCTGTAGTATAGGATTATACTTCTTTATGGTGAGATAACCGCTCTGATAGAGAAGAGGCAAGGCAGAAGTCATCTGTTCTGGCGAAACGTCAAAGTCGTCAATAGATGCGCTTTTCTTCTCTATGTCCATCACGCCCACATGATATTTCTGTAAAGTCTTTATCAGATAACTCGGTGTACCCGAACTGAACCAGTAGGCAGCAACCTTCTTGTTTCGTAAAGCCTTGACAAGACTAAACGGATTGAAAACATCCTCTGCGTGTTCGCTGAAATGATAGCCATCGTAAAAATCTGTAAGCTCAGCCACCATCTCATCGAACGTAACGCCGTTGGCTTTAGCGAGCAATTCCACATCAGGCTTCATCTGCGTAAGCAGTTCCGTCTTGCTTATGCCGCAGATGGCAGAGTAATGGTCATACATGCTTATGTTGTCGAGGTTGTTAAGCTCGCTGAAGATGCTCAGCTGAGAGAATTTTGTGATGCCGGTAATAAATACAAACTTAAGGTAAGGATCGAGCGCCTTTATCGGACTATAGAAATTCTGCATTATACGGCGTAATGTTTGCAAGTTGTCTTTCTCGTGTACCACGTCAAGCAACGGAGCATCGTATTCGTCAATAAGAAGAACAACCTTCTGTCCAGTTTGTTCGCAAGCGCGCATTACAAGATATTGCAGACGTTGGTTGGGATTTTCCGCTCCTTCCTCACGTCCGTATATCTTCTCATATTCCTGAAGCTTAAGATTCAATTCGCTAAGAAGACCTTTCTCATCCATGTGCTTTGCTGTGCTCATGTCGAAGTGCAGCACAGGATGCTTCACCCACTCCTTCTCATAGTCTGCTATAGCAAGACCGTCAAACAGTTCCTTGCGTCCCTCGAAATAAGCCTTAAGAGTTGAGACAAAAAGAGACTTGCCGAATCGCCGTGGGCGACTCAGAAACAAATATTGCGAACCGTTTTTCATCATCTTCACAATGTATTTTGTCTTGTCTATATACACGTAGTTTCCTTCGCGTATCTTATCGAAGGTCTGGATTCCAACTGGATATTTCCTTATCTCTTGCGTCTCCATAGCCTTGTGGTTTTAATATTTTGTTGTGAAACTGTTATTGTCTTCTTAATTATTCAGCTGTTCAATATCTTGTATCTCCAGTCCGGTAACTTTGGCAATGTCTTCTAATGTCATACCTATGCTTAATAGATTTCTTGCCACATCAGCACGACCCTCTTTGCGTCCTTCTTCTCTTCCCTCTTTGCGTCCTTCTTCTCTGCCTTCCTCCATACTTCTCCTATTGGAATCAACAAACAGCAGGCGTTCTGCGCCAAGTTTATCCCAAAAGTCCTCGTAGGCAAGCAGCTCGTCTTTCGACATAGCAGATTCCTCTACAGTTTTCAAAGCCTTTGAGGTTTCTGGATTGTCCAAGAGTTCTTGTGGCACTTCCTTTGTCTGTTCGTCAATCTCTGTAAGGAACCTAAGCCACAGCACAGCCATTTTCTTTTCTTTGATGGAATGAGCCTGAAACTTGGGAAGCTCTACGAATGTGAAATGCAGTCCGTCGATAATCTCGTTGCTATGCAGCTCGTGCACAACATTATAGTTGTGTATAAACTCATCGGGGTATTCCTTTATAAAGATTTCGTTTACAAGATTGAGTGAGTAGACAGGTTGAAGCAATTCATACTTGCGCTTTTTGTCAAGTTGGCGCACAAAGGCCTTGGAAGCGTTAAACAGCACGCGCTGCTTGAAAGCTTCTGTCCACAGCATCTGCATCTCAACAATAAACTGACGGTTCTTCACGTCGCGGCATCTCACATCTACTATACTGTTCTTGCCTACATAAGTGTCGGGCACAAGTTCGGGCGAGAGATACTCCACACTATCTATCTGCTCGTCGTCAGCCAATGGCAACAGAGCATTAAGAAGACTGATGAGCAAATCCTTATGTTCGCCGAATATCTTTTTGAAAGTAAGGTCGGCTTTTGGGTCAAGATATCTCATAATGGAAAAGTATTTACGGGTTGACGACTGTAACTATATATTATATGTGGCAAATTTACTAATAATAATCGAGATTTATGATAAAAAACTGAACTTTTGCAAGTTCAGAGAATTCAGTTGTTAAAGGAGTTAAGAAGTTAAGCCAAATGCTTTTAATGCTATAAATCAAGCAAAAACTAATGGCTTAACTCCTTAGCGACCGTAGGGCGCGGTAACTCCTTAACTTCTTAACTACTTTCGCTTGCGAAACTTAAATAAAAAAATATTAGTTTTGCGTAGCGAAATAATAACTCTTGTGTTATTATTAATGTAAAAACAAATAGAAAGAAATGACGTGGAAATACAAGAGTTTGTGAATGGTGCTGAGAGTCTGCGCGATGGTTTGCTCAAGCAGGCTATGCACTATCTTGGGGATGGCTCTGACGCTGAGGATGCTGTTCAGGAAACTCTCTTGAAACTGTGGACTGTACGTGAGCGTATAGCGGATGCTACAAAGATGCAGCACATGGCTTCGGTTGTGTGTAGGAATGTATCGCTTAACATGCTTCGTGACGCAAGATGTAATGTGCAGATAGATAAGGTTGGATATATGGCTAATGCTGACAATCCGCATAACCAACTGGAAATTAAAGAGAGTGACCGTATGCTGAAACAGAGTATCAGCGCACTTAGCGACAGGCATCGTGCCATTATACGGATGCGCAACGTCGAGAATATGCCGTATGCAGATATTGCACGTATACTCGGTACTACAGAAAGCTCGGTGCGTGGAATGATAAGCAAGGCACGAACAGAACTTATTAAGAATCTTAAAAAGGCAAAACAATGAAATACTCAAGAGAATATATAGAACGACTGTTGGGCAAGTTTGTTGATGGTCTGACTACTGAACTTGAGGAACAGCAGCTTGCAGAATACTTCGATACAGCTGATGATATTCCTGCGGAATGGCAGGTATATAAGGAGATGTTTCGTAGCTTCAAGACCGATGATTACAACTTCAGCAATGCGGAACTTGATGCAATGCTCACATCTGATGTGGCTGTTGAACCCTCTGCAGCGCATATACTGCCAAAACATACATCACATGTATGGCGTTGGGTGGCTGTTGCGGCATGTGCAGCAGTAGTAGTGGCATTCGTTGCTATCCGACCATGGGCAGCTTTTACAGACAATACTTCTGCTGTAGACAAAATTGTTGCTGTAGAAAAGTCGAAAAAGGCAGACGAGGTAAAATATGATGTGGGCATAGTCAAGACACAAGATACTGACGCAATAGAAAAATCTACAGAGGAAAAGGTTGATAATAACACTCAAAGTAAGACTCAATCCAAGCGATTGACCAAAAAGCGATTGCCTACAGTCGAACCAAGTGTAGTCAATAGTGTTGATAATATCATCGCTACAGTCACATTACCAAATGAACAGGTGGAATGTTATGAGATAAGAAAAGTGGGCGAGGCTAATATTGTAACCAAAGGTTATGATGATGGAACATCTGCCTCATTCATAGTCTCTTGTTCTGACGATGAGTTGAGCAGTCAGCTTATTGCACTCAATTAAAACCTATAGCTCTCGATAGAAATAATAAACAACTTAAAATATTATACTTATGAAAAAGTTTTTTGTTCTGACATTTATTGCGCTCTTTGTGGCAGCTGTTTCGTATGCGCAAGAAAACGTCTTTATCATTAATGGCGAGAAGGTTGAGAATTTCGACGGTTCACAACTCACGGGAAAGAAGATTATCTCCTTCAATGTCATTAAGAATGAAAAAGGTGATATATATAATGTACATACTGACGACATATTGCCTGATAGTTTGAGAAACCGACCGTATAAAGTTTCTACCAAATTGCATTACATCACAAAGGATACTTTGGCAAATGGAAACAATCTCAATAAGTTGGAGAAGGCAGGTAAGAGAGAGGTGGAAGTGACAAACTTTGACATGCTTAATTCCAAGCCTTTGATTGTTGTGGATGGTAAGGAATACAGTGGCTCTATCAGCTATATTAAGCCTGGCGATATAAATTCAATAAATGTGTACAAGCCAGGCTCGGACGTAGCCAACGTCTATGGAGAGAAAGGGAAGAATGGTGTGCTGAAAATCTTCACCAAGGCAAGTAAGGATAATGTCCTGTATGTTGTAGATGGAAAACCTGCAACGTCTCAGGAAGTGAAAGACATTGCACCATCGAAAATCTCAAATGTCGTTGTGCTGAAGCGTGGCTCAAAGGCAGCTATGGACTATGGGGAAGTGGGCAAGACGCATGATATTTGTATTGTCAAGACAAAGTGATGCTTGCTATAATGAATGGTAGGATATAAAACACAATCAACGTATGAAAAAGATTTTATTACTGCTTGGTTTGTTGTTGTGTGTTGCATCTCAGATGATGGCACAGGACAAGGTAGTGCCAATGTATAGAATTGGGGGACATTATTTCTCTAAGGAATTGCCGATGGATGAGGCCTTTAAAATTAGCAGTTCGATAATGGCTCTTGCTGATAAGGACGGAAATCGGGTTGTCAATCTCTTAGTGGGCGACGACTTCAAGGTGCCGCAGTCGATAAAGAAGTATGAGATTCCTTTTGAGAAGGTGCTTAATGGTGAGCAACTTGAGGAAGGAGTGCAGAACTTTGAAAAGATGAAAAGGCTTATCAGTTCAACTGATGTAGAGAAGTTTATAGTTGGCAAGGCTCTGCCGGATGACTTCTCTGAGAAAGATATTGATGGCAAGACATGGACCAAGGATGGATTGAAAGGTCGTGTAACGGTTATAAATGTGTGGTATTCCGGTTGCGGACCGTGTCGAAGGGAGATGCCAATGCTCTCAACGTGGAAAGACAAGTATCCTGATGTGCAGTTCGTTTCAGCCAATTTTGAGAATGTCGACAAGGTGAAGCAAATCACGGAGAAGGAAGGCTTTAATTGGACGCACATTGCCAATGACACGTATTTCACCAAAAGAGTGGGCAATGAGGGCTATCCATTGACCATAGTTGTAGACAAGAATGGCATTGTAAGATATTGCAAGCATGGCGCTAATGACAATAATGTCAACAGTGAGATATTGCAATTGATAGAAAAATTAGTCGGTTATCGTTAAAATAGGTTAATGCTGTTCAGAAATAATGCTTCAATACGTTATATAATCAAAACATCATAATTGACTCCTAATTAAAAAATAATCAGCGTATGGAAAACGTATTGAAGAAACTTTTTGTTGTGTTATTGCTCTGCCTTGTGCAGTCGGCTGTTTGTCATGCCGACACGTTCAAGGGTAAGATAGTTAATGCCGAGACGGGTGAGATACTTATTGGAGCGACAATACGAAGCGAGATTAACCCACAGCCAGGATGGTCGATGCAGAATCAGACTGAGACCGACAGTACTGGCTGCTTCTTTCTCAACGCAAGTTGGGAGGGCCGCATCATGTTCACGTTCAGCATGATTGGATATAAGAATGCGCGCAAGGTGGACTATGCTTACGGTAAAGAAGTGAATGACACTACCGACCTTGGCATCATAAAGCTTCAGCCTACTGCCCTTATGCTGAAGGATGTGGAGGTGACGGCAAAGATGCCTCGCATCACGATGTCGGGCGACACTATTGTGTTCAATCCCGAAGCGTTCAAGCTGAAGGAGGGGGCACGTCTCGACGAACTCATCAAAAAGTTGCCAGGAGTGGAGAACCGTGACGGCAAACTCTACTGGAACAACAAACCCATACGCTTGATGATGAATGGCAAGAATTTGTTTGGTGGCGACCAGATTATAGGTCAGTTGCCAGCCGAGGTGGCAGGCAAGCTGAAGCTGTACGACCGCAAGTCGGAACTGGCTCGACATACAGGCAAGGATGAAGGCGATGAAGACCATGTGCTCGACATTCAGGTGAAGCCAGGTTTTCTTGACAAGTGGTATGGCAATGTTGAGGCGCAATATCAGACAAAGAAGCGCTACATGTTTAATGTCACCGCCAGCAAGCTGAGCGACCACGACCCGCAGATGGTTTATGCACAGGCAAACAATGCCAACCGCTATATTGACAGAACCATGAATTCTTCAATGAACGCTAATATCGACGGCGACGGTAAGAGCCAATACGGATCGTACAACTATCAGCACAACTGGCAGACCAAGGGTGCTGACAAATTCGACAACAACAGTTTTGACATCAGTGCAAATATGGGACACAGCGACGGTTGGAACACAATAGGAAAGTCTACAGAGACCTTCTTCCCCAACCAGGAACGCACGTTTGCCGTGTCAGAAAGCTATCGCTACAAACATAAAATAACCCCACAGATGCAGGCACGTCTCTTTGCCTACACCGACTCGCTGAACACTATCAGTGTGAACGTGAAGGCTACATACGAGAAAATCCGAAACACCGATGAGTACAAGGGAGCCTCGTATGGCTATGAGCCAAACCAGTTTGAATATCATTCGCTTAGTGCTGCTCTTGCCGCCAAGCTCGGCGACGCACTCTACGAACGACTCATCACACGCAATCGCAACTATCAGTCTTCCGAACAGCAGACACGTGGCATCAACATCGATTATACGTGGAAGCACTTCCTCGGCAAGAAAGGCTCGTTCTCTCTGCAAGGCTACACCAACATCAATGGAGCCAATGAGGACACACACATCAACCGCAATCTGGAGTATCTGCGCGAAAAGCGAAGCGAGACAGTATGGCAGTATTACGACCGCAGCAACCATAATCTTAGCACACGTCTTGGTGCTTCGTTCGACTATTGGTTTGGCAAGAAGGTGTATGTCAACATTCTCGACAACGTGACCTATTCACGCACACGCACCACACGCGATTTCTTCACCGACAACAACGAGCAGAACGTAGTAGGCGGCACACCTACAACGCTCGACCCTACAAACGCTATGAGCTATCTTATGCACAAGTGGACTAACCAACTGACGTTGAAGTCGACCATCACACCGGTGAAGGCTCTGATGATTATGCCTAAGTTCAGCTGGAACGTCTATCGTGAGAATACCGACTACCGCTACGGACCGCTCGACACTACAGCCGTGCGTACGAGCCAGACCTACGAGCCGTCGATATTCTTGAAGTGGAAGATGAGCCGTATGCGCAATATGGATCTCTCGTTTGCCTACACCACCACTGTGCCCGACCTCATCAGCACTCTCGGCTACCGCAACACCATCGATCCGCTCGCAATATCTACAGGTAACCCATTGCTGCGCAATTCGCACAGACACACCACTACGTACAACTATCACCGCATGTGGCTGCGCAAGCAGATAGTGATGGGACTGAGTGCATCGTACATCAAGGACATCAATCCCGTTGCCACACTCTATCGCTACAACTCATCTACGGGTGTGTATGAGTCGAAGCCTATGAACGTGAAGGGTGGCGACATGTGGAAGTTAGGATTCAACTACGACCAGGGCATTGGCGTATACTTCCGACTGATGAACAAGTTTGCGTTGCTCACGTCGAAGTCGTACGGATTCCTTACGATTGTTGACAACGTCGATCCCAACGCCATTCCCGACCTCAACCTGCAGAAGCGCCTTGGCATTGACGAGAACATAGAGTTTTCGTATGAAGCAGAGAAGGTGCAGCTGACGCTGTTCAACCGTTTGCAGTGGAACCGCTATCGTTACGAAGACACTTCGTACAACACCAGTCCGCTATATAACAGCGCTGGAATAGAAGCTACGCTCCATCTCTCGCCGTTCGAACTGTATATACGATTGTCTGACGATTATCGTTCGGGCTATGCCACTTCAGCAATGAACGGACACAAACTTATGTCGCAAGCAAGCATCAGCTATGGTTTCTGCAAGAACAAATGCAGGCTGTCGCTATATGTTGATGACATCTTCAACAAGGACATCTGGTACGAAAGCGACTACTCGGCATATCAGCGCAGTGAATCTTCGATAAACTATATTCACCACTATGCAAACCTTAGGTTTACATACACATTTGATGCGAAAGCTAAGAAGAACAAATAAATGATTGGATACGAAAAACGGGAACAGCAGACATTTGATTGTCCGCTGTTCCCGTTATTATGTTTATATCTTCAGAAAGGTTTCTCTTACTTTTTGGTCAGCACGTACAACTTAGCCATTTCGCCTTCTGCCTCATTGCCAAGCGAGTCGGTCATAACGACACTCTTGCTGTCCTTGATCTTATAGAATGTATGTTCGCCGCTTGACGGACGTACAAGCATCAGGACGTTTCCGTCGAGCACCTGCATCACGCCACTTGCTTCGTCGTGTCCGTCTTTACGGTCTATATAGTCTTGCTTCAACTCGTATGTGCTGTCGGCATTGATAGTGAGAACAGTCTTTATTCCCGGGCAATCGGCAGCAGGCAGAGTGCCTTCGTAAGTGCCGGCAACAGTAGTCAGGTCAACATTCTCGCTGGCAACGGTTGTGTCAGCCACGCTTGTTGAATCGCTGTTTGCTTCGTTCTGTGCGGTCTTCTTGCCATTGCAAGAAACCATTATTGCTGCAGCCATTACTGCAACGTACATAAGATTTCTTTTCATACGTCTTTAGTGTTTTGTTGTTATTATCCTTTTATTAGTTGTTCTTCACTGTCTATTTCTTGTTCTCTACAGCAGCAGGAGTCCAGTTGTTGAAGAATCGCAGCACCTTCTTTTCGCTGTAGCTCTTTCCTTCTTCAAGAAAACTTGAGTCTTGTGTGTGCAGCACCTTGCCGTTGGCATCAAGTACAACGAATACGGGAAAACCGAAACGTGCCGGATTGTCAAGACGCTGCATCAGACGGGCGTCTCTCTTTGCAGCCTCTTCGCCACCAGCCTTACGCGGATTGTAGTTGACGTGCAGGTAAACGAAGTTATCGTTAATCACCTTGTTGACAGCCTGGTCTTTCTCTGCAAAGTCGGCAAAGCGCAGACACCATGGACACCAGTTGCCGCCTACTTGGCAAACTACATATTTGCCTTCGGCCTTAGCCTTGACAAGAGCCTTGTCAATCTGCTCCATCGGGTCGATGTTCTCATTATATACCTTCTTCAATGCGGTCTGTGCCGTGATTGTCATCACGGTCATCAGTATGAACATTGCTGTTATGAATAATCTTTTCATCTGTATTTCTGTTTAGTGGGTTAGATTTCTTCTACAATCTCATTCATTGCCTTACGTTTCTTTTCAGCACGTGGGCAATCCTCGGCTATGTGTCCAACTGGTATGATGGCAACTGTCTCATAATCGTCCGATGGGAACAGTTCGCTCATTACGTTGGTGTCGTAGTTGCACACCCAGCAAGTGCCCAGTCCGCGCTCTGCAGCAGCAAGACACAGATGTTCAGTAGCGATAGACACATCCATGTCGCCATGCTTCTTGTCGTCGTAGCGTCGTGTCCAGCACTCATTGTTGTTCTTCATACATACAATGTAGAGTGGGGCAGTGCGGAACCATTCACGGTCGTATGCGCGCCAAAGCTTCTCTCTTGCCTCTTTGCTGCGCACAATGACAAACTTCCAGGGCTGTCTGTTTACTGCCGATGGCGCCATACGTACGCACTCCAATATATAGTTGAGGTCGTCGCTGCTTACAGGCTCGTCGGTATATTTGCGAGCCGAGAAGCGTGTCTGTGATAATTCAAGTATATTCATTTCCGTTTTGTTTAATCAGTCATTTCGATGGCGCAAATTTACGTATTTAAAATCAAAATATATTTATCGGCGTTTGAAAAAGTTATAAATTTGTTGGTTTATTAATTTTTTTATACTTTTGTGGATATATATCTTAAAACTTATATATAGTCCCATGAAGTATTATAGATACATCACTCTTTTAGTTTCCTTGTTTTGTACATTGGCTATTACGGCTGTTCCAGCAAAGCGCAGTAAGACACAAGTACGTCAGCCGGATGGCACCATGATTACAGTCATGATGCGTGGCGACGAGAACTTCCACTTTATGTGTACCGAAGATGGAATGCCGATAGTCATGAACGCTGACAAGGCTTATTGTTATGCGTATATGGCTGACGACGGTGTGCTGCGTGCTTCGGCACAGATGGCTCATGACGCAAAACGACGTACTCAGGCTGAAAATACTTTTATCATAGGACATAAGAAGGAAGTAGAGCGCATTGCCAGCTTTGCTTCCAAACGTGCGGCAAAGCGTAATGAGGCTCGTTTTCAACGACTTGCAAGACGTAAGGCTGCAATGGCAGCTTCGGGCAATCTGCTTACACGTATGGCTGGTGCTACTGGTGGTGAAGGAATTGGCGTTACGGGCAAGCGAAAGGGGCTTGTCATTCTTGTTGATTTTCAAGATGTGAAGATGCAGTCGGCTCACGACAATGCCGAATGGAATTACTTTTTCAATAAGGTTGGCTACAATACACTTGGCAACACTGGCTCGGTGCATGACTATTTCTACAGTCAGAGTTACGGACAGTTCGACTTGTCGTTTGACGTTGTCGGGCCGGTGACCGTATCGAAGAATATGGCAGATTATGGTGCCAATGACGAAAAGGGTAATGATAAGGATCCTGGCGGAATGATTTATGAAGCTTGTAAACTTGCTGCCGATAAGGTGAACTTTGCCGATTATGATTGGGATGGCGACGGCGAAGTGGATCAGGTTTTTGTGATATATGCAGGTCATAGTGAGGCTACAAAGCCCGAATTGATACCTAATACTATTTGGCCACATGAGTGGAACTTGCATGCTGCTGGTTATTCGCTTACTCTCAATGGGGTCAGAATAAATACTTATGGATGTACAGCCGAGCTTAACGACTATGGCAGAACAGACATGGCTGGTATTGGTACGGCTTGTCATGAGTTCAGCCATTGCTTGGGTCTGCCTGACATTTATGATACGTCGGGTGGCGACTGTTTTGGCATGGATATGTGGGATGTGATGGATTATGGCTCGTATGCTGGCAATGGCTATCGTCCGGTGGGTTATAACACATACCAACGTTGGGTGAGCGGATGGATGCAGCCAGATGTGCTGAGCAAGCCTGCTGATGTGTATGACTTGCCGGCATTGAGCGATTCGCCAAAGTCGTATGTGATATATAATGATTATAAACCAAGAGAGTATTTTATATTAGAAAATCGTCAAAAGACAGGATTTGACACTGAATTGCCATCTCATGGACTGCTTGTCATTCATGTTGACTATTACAGCTTGATATGGGAAGACAATGCCGTGAATACTGATTCGTCGCATCCGCGTTTTAGTGTTGTGGCTGCTGACAACGACCGTAGTAAGAACACGCTTGAAGGCGATACTTATCCCGGCACGTCGGGCAATACATCGCTAACTGATAGTTCTCAGCCAGCTACAATATTATTCAATGGCAATAGTGTTGAAACCACATCGCTTGGCAAGCCAGTAACTAATATCTCTGAGAGTTCGGACGGGTTGATTTCGTTCTTGTTTATGGGCGGTGCACCTTCAGTGCCTACTGAATTGAATTCAGTGCAGACAAGTGCCACTTCGTTTCGTGCTTCATGGAATGAGGTGGAGTCGGCAGACTGCTATAATCTTCAGCTTGAGGAACTTGGACGTGTGTCGCCTGAGGAAAATCTGCTGTTGGCTGAAGACTTTAGTGAATGGGGACGTGGAAATACCGGTGATGGCACTAAGGACTGGGGGTATAAGCTTGATGATTTAATGGCTAATAAGGGATGGAAAGGAAATAAAGTTTATAAAGGTGTCGGCAGGATGAAACTTGGCACTTCTAATGGCACAAGTTGCTATCTTATTTCGCCATTTATAAAAAATAACAAATCTGCTAAAGTCACCATAAGTTTCGTTTCCCAAGTATACAGGGCTGACACACCAAAGGTGATGCTGTCAGTTATTGATTCTGAAGGAGATAATATTGATAGGGTAGATGTTGTTCCTAATGGTAAGCGGCAGTTGATAGTTTTTGACAATCCGTCTTGCCAACCTTTCAATTTGATGGTGAAACCCGTTGCCAGATGTTATGTCTACTCTATTGGCATATACGATGGTGGTTTCACTGAAAGCGACTTTGCTGCCACTCGTGCTACGGGCGATGTTATGTCGGTGAATGGTGTGAAAGATACCGAATATGAGTTCACATCGTTGCAGGCTAATATTTCGTATCAATGGCGTGTACAAGCAGTAAAGAGAGGAGTTGCACAAAAGTGGAGCGGTTGGCGTAACGTGAATTTGTCAAGTGGCAACACTGGGGTTGAATCGGTTTATGATGAACAAAATGTCATAACACCATCTACCATAGTGTCTGTATATTCGCTTAGCGGAGTGTTGCTTGGACGTATGTCATATGCTGCGTTTGTGAACAATAGTAAGTTTGCCGGCGTGTATATACTGAAGAGCGGGGCTAAAACATTCAAGATGCAAAAGCTGGGAGTGTTATAAAATGGTGGGGTGGCAGCTGTCATTTTTCAAAGTGCTGGTAGTCTTTCAGCGAACGCCAGCTGCCTCCCCATGTAAATCCGTGCTGCGTAAACAGGCGGTATGCAAGGTCTTTACGGTCAATCTTGTATTTGAATTGTTTGCTTCGGTTGGCATATTGGCGGCCTTTCTCGGGGGTGACAATTGTCTTTCCGTTGGGGCGATGTTTTACGTAGGGGTTGTAAAGCGGGTTGAGGTCAACGGCTTTGCCCAAACTGTGCTTCGACAGTTTCTTCGAGCCTGCTACTGCTCGGTAGTTGAAGCACGACGTGTTGTTGTGATTCATCGATGTCACGTCGTCGGCATCGTAGTCGTCAATCAGTTGCATGCGCTCAATTGGGTAGTGTGCATCATACAATTTGCGGAATATCTCAATCAGATCGTTGGCTATGTCCTTATGACAAATCATCTCGCCAGTCATTATCCGTCCGTCAGCTGTGTAGTGCAACAGCTGCAGATAGCGCAACTCGGTGCGTGGCAAGGTGCAGTTGGTTTTGTACGACTTTCCGTATATGCGTGCAAAGAGTTGGCTGTCTATGGTCTTCTTGCAGAAGTAATGTTCAAGTCCGTTTTTCTTGATTTCGGCTATGCTTATGGTCTTTCCTGCTTGCAAATGTTCTGTTGAGGCTGTAATTGCAGCGTTGGTATTTGCATTATTTGGAATACATGTGAATGTTTCGGCTCTTGATAAAGAGGCGAATGTCATGGCAACTGTTGTCAGAAGTGTCTTTGTATTCATATTGATTCTATAGTTGGAGCGGTAAGGGCATAAAAAAACCGCCGACCCTGAGGGTCAGCGGTTAATCTCTCATTTTTTGTTCGAGCTAACTATTACTCAGCTACAGTTGTATCAACAGCAGTTGTGTCAACAGTTGTGTCAGCTACCTGAACGGTATCGCTGTCAGCGTTAGCAGCAGGAGCTGCAGTCTTGTTACCACATGATGCGAAAGAGATAGCTGCGATAGCTACGAACATTAAAACCAATTTCTTCATTTTCTTTGCTTTTTTAAATCTGTAAAACAATCATTTGTTTATTAAAACATTGCAAAGGTATATATTTTTTTGATACAACGTTCAACTTTTTAGTTTTTTTTTTTGAGAATTTTGTAACCCATTTGGAAATTACTGAAAATCAATAAGATACAGATTGTAAACAAATGTTAATCTTTTTAACAAGCCTCTCTTATACCACTTTTGACGTCATTTTTGTTGTTTTGTGTGCGTACAAAACATCATTCATAAAATCTTTTTACTACCTTTGCACCTGTTAAACCACAGTTGGCTTTTATATATTATATATAATGTGAAATGATAAATACTTCAGTTTTTCAGAATAAGAAGGCAGCTTACTATACGCTGGGCTGCAAACTCAACTTCTCCGAAACGTCTACATTCGGTCAGATGTTGCAAGAATTGGGTGTGGTTGCGGCAAAGGAAGGCGAGAAGGCCGACCTATGTCTCATCAATACATGCTCGGTGACAGAAGTTGCCGACCACAAGTGCCGACAGGCCATAAATCGTATGGTGCGCAACAATCCTGGAGCTTTTGTGGCCGTAACAGGATGTTATGCCCAGTTGGAGTCGGAGAGGGTGAGCAAGATTGACGGTGTTGACCTTGTGCTTGGCTCCAATGAGAAAGCCGACCTTATACAGTTTTTGAGCGATGCTTGGACTGCTAAGGAGTCGGATGCCGAACATATGCAGCAGACAGGACAGGACTCGCTGCACCGTTATTACTCGGTTAAGACCAAGAACATCAAGTCGTTTGCACCGTCATGCTCTCGTGGCAACCGTACACGTTATTTCTTGAAGGTGCAGGATGGTTGCGACTACTATTGTACTTATTGTACCATACCATACGCCCGAGGCAATTCGCGCAACCCTACTATTAGTTCGCTTGTAGCACAGGCTGAACAGGCAGCTGCTGAGGGTGGCAAGGAAATTGTGCTGACAGGTGTGAATATCGGTGACTTTGGAAAGACAACAGGCGAGAGTTTTGTTGACCTTGTTAAGGCTCTCGACCGTGTTGAGGGCATCGAACGCTATCGCATCAGTAGTATGGAGCCCGACTTGCTGTCGGATGAGCTTATCGACTACTGTGCTCAGAGTCGTGCGTTCATGCCTCACTTCCACGTGCCATTGCAGAGTGGTAGCGATGAGGTGTTGCGTCTTATGCACCGCCGTTATGACAAGGCTCTGTTTGCACGCAAGATAGCGCTGATTAAGGAGCGTATGCCTGATGCTTTTATTGGTGTTGACGTAATGGTGGGATGTCGTGGCGAGACACCGGAGTGTTTTGAAGAGTGCTACGATTTCCTTGATGGTGTTGACGTAACCCAGCTCCATGTGTTCCCGTATAGTGAGCGTCCTGGCACAGCTGCATTGCGTATTCCTTATATTGTTAGCGATGCCGACAAGAAGTTGCGCAGCAAGCGATTGCTCGAAATGAGCGAGCAGAAGCGTATCGACTTCTATGCACGCTATAAGGGTACGGAACAGGAAGTGCTCTTTGAGAAGGCTTCGCGTGGACGTGCCATGCACGGTTTTACAAAGAACTATGTGCGTGTAGAACTTTCGCCACGCGATGCTAAGGAGGAATATGACAACCAGCTAATTCGTGTACGCCTTGGCGACTTCAATCACGACAAGTCGGCATTGAGGGCCGAAATCGTTTAAGTGAAAAGTGAAGAGTGAAAAGTTATTATGAAGAAAGTTGCAATCGTAATACTTAACTGGAATGGAGTGGCAATGATGCGCCGCTTCCTTCCTTCAGTAATTAAGCACTCGTCCGACGTTGCCGATATAATCGTAGCCGACAATGATTCAAAGGACGACTCGCTTGCCTTGCTCAAGGCGGAGTTTCCTACCGTTCATACTATTATACTTGACAAGAACTATGGCTTTGCCGGTGGCTACAATCGTGCGTTGGAGCAGGTGGACTATGAATATTACATGCTTCTCAACAGTGACGTTGAAGTGACCGAAGGTTGGATGGAGCGTCTTGTTGATTTTATGGATGCTAATCCGGAAGTTGCAGCATGTCAGCCAAAGCTTCGTGCTGAGCACTCGCGCGATATGTTTGAATATGCCGGTGCAAGCGGTGGATATATTGACCGCTATGGCTATCCGTTCTGTCGCGGACGTGTGTTCGATACCGTAGAGAAGGATCAAGGACAGTATGATGATCCATGTGAGGTGATGTGGGCAACGGGAGCAGCGCTGATGATACGCCGTGAGGACTACTGGCGTGTTGGCGGACTTGATGCCCGGTTCTTTGCGCATTGTGAAGAGATAGACCTTTGTTGGCGCTTGTGCAATCTTGGCCGAAAGATATATTGCGTTCCGCAGAGTGTTGTGTATCATGTTGGAGGCGGAACATTGCCAAAGGGTAATCCGATGAAGACATTTCTCAATTTCCGCAACAATCTGACGATGCTCTACAAGAACTTGCCTGAAGCCGAACTGGCACATGTAATGCGCGTTAGAAGAGTGCTCGACTATGTGGCGGCTTTCAAGTCGTTGCTGCTCGACCGTAATCTTGGCGAGTTCAAGGCGGTGGTCAATGGTCGCAAGGCTTTTAAGGCGTGGCGAAAAGATTTCGATGCCGACCGTAGGCAGATACAGGCTTTGCGCACATCAGCCACTGACGCTATGCGAAAGCCGTATTCTATATTGTGGCAGTATTATATACATGGATGTCGCACGTATAGAAATATTAAAGAATAGGCTAAAATTCGACAAATTTTGTGTTTTTTAATGGTTAAACGGCAGAAATATATCTGCCGTTTAATCTTTTTTAGCTGAAAAGTTGCTTGGAAAGAACTTTTTTAGTATTTTTGCATTGTGTTAATGAACACTTTTTAGAATAACAAGAAGCCTATTGTGAGAAAGATTTATATTATTATAGTAACAGCCATCATTTTGGTTTCAACAGCTTGCGAGTTTAAGTTGAAACAGTTTGGTGAAGAGGGTCAGCCAACGCTTGTACAGGTGCAGCGTTATGATCGTCTTGAAAGCCGTTATCTCACTACGGGCGATTTCTCGGCTCTTCAGCAGATGAACATTGACTACCCCAAACAGACGCGTATGCTTATTGAGGATATACTGCAGTTGGGCGAGGTGAATGATGCAGGCATTAACACAAAACTTCTGAATTTCTATCAGGATACGATTCTTCAGACTATCATAGCTGAGACAGATATGCAGTATGCCAATATGAACGACATCAACACTCAATTGAGCGATGCGTTTAAGAAACTTCAGAAGATATGTCCAGAGATAAAGATTCCCACAATATATACCCAGATAAGTGCGCTCAATCAAAGCATTGTGATAGGCGACAACACCATTGGCATATCACTTGACAAGTACTTAGGCAAGGATTTTGAACCATACCGTCGTTTCTACACTGAAGAGCAGCGTCAGCAGATGACGCGTGAGCAGATAGTGCCCGACTGTATGAGTTTTTATCTGTTGAGCCTTTATCCGCTGCGCAACTTCGAGAATAGTACGCAGCAGGAGCGCGACATACACATGGGCAAAATAATGTGGACGGTAAATAGATTGTTGGGACGCAAGGTTTTTAACACCAAGTACACCGCAATGGTAGACCGACTGGCAAAGCAGAATCCAAAATTATCGGTAAGAAACATCCTTGAACAGGACTGTAAGTAAGGATGTGTAGATTTGGCAGATGATTTTCTTCAAATTATGCTTTAAAGCATATATTTTAATTTGCACATTCAAATCTAAAGCCCTACCTTTGTGGTGTTATCCTGAATACAATCTTTTTACCTTAAGAAAAGGACTAATACCTATTGATAAAAATGCCGGCCGCTGTGAAGCAACCGGCATTTGATATTTTATAAGGTTTACTTTTTTTATTCCCTTACTTCTAATTTTTCTTTTTTATTATTTTATTCCTCTCTGATTCAGTGCCTGACTGTAACGTTTGGCATTTTGAAGGTGTTCCTGATAAGTACGTGCAAAGTTGTGAGTGCCGCTGAAGTCTTCCTTGGCGCACATGTATATATAGTCGTGGTGTACGTGGTTCAGCACTGCGTCAATACCTGCAATAGACGGAATACGGATTGGTCCTGGGGGGAGTCCGGGATTCTTGTAGGTGTTGTAAGGACTCTTGATGTATAGCAGATTGTTGTATATTCGCTTCAAGTCGAATCGTTTCCATGCAAACTTAATTGTCGGGTCGGCTTGGAGTGGCATACCGTTGGGATATTCGGCGTTGCGCAGCATCAATCGATTGTAGTACATTCCGGCTACCATTGGTTTCTCACCATCATTGGCGGTTTCTTCATCAATGATACTTGCCAGTGTGCTCACTTCAACGGGCGACAACTTCATCGCTTGGGCTTTCTCTTTGCGCTCAGCATTCCAGAACCTTTTACATTCCTTGTGCATACGGTCGAGCAACTTCTCTGTACTGACGTTCCAGTAAATATCGTAAGTGTTAGGTATGAACATAGCTGCTATTGTAGCTGTGTCGTATCCATATTTCTGACATGTTGCTTCATCAGCAAGTGCGTGATATATGGTAGCGCTATCAAGCATAAGTTTCTTTGAGAACTCGGCAGCCAAGCGGTCAACGGTGCGTACTGACGGTACAACAAGATTCACCGGAGTCTGCAATCCGTTCTTCAGATGGCGGAACACAACAAACGAGCCTTCACCGGGACGAACGGCATAACGTCCGGTGCGAATGTTATCGGCATACTTGCTATTGTTGACAAGCATCTTGAAGCCTGTCATCTGCGTACCCTTTTTAGAGAACTCAGACATCTTTGTGTAAACCGAGTCGATAGTGTCGTCGTTGTCGATGTATACATATTTGGTATCATTGCCAACGAGCAAGGCAGAGAAGAAGAACATGTATGCAGCACCTATTATGATGCCCAAACATGCGCACGCCAGTATAATGACGTTTCGCTTTGTGTTGTTTTTTCTTTTCATGATGTGTTTGGTATTTAAACGTTGGCGCAAAGGTACAATAAAAAAATGTTAGGGCAAAAGAATGGCTTATTAACTTTTCGGGCTTAAAATTATTTGTATTTTCCTCACGTTTTTAGATAAAATATAAGTAATTTCGCAGTAATAAATACATTAATATATATGTACAATACTTATATTTTTGATCTTGACGGTACGTTGCTGTCTACTCTTGGTGATTTGGCAGCGAGTTGCAATTATGCATTGCGCACCAACGGCATGCCTGAGCGTACCGTTGATGAGGTAAGACGATTTGTTGGCAATGGTGTGAAGAAACTTATGGAACGCGCCATTCCCGGCGGACTTGACAACGATAAGTTTGACAAGACTTATGCTGATTTCCGTCAGCATTACATGCAGCACAATCTTGATACAACCAAACCATACGACGGTGTGATGGAGATGCTTGAGGAGTTGCGCAAACGGGGAAAGAAAGTTGCTGTGGTAAGCAATAAGTTCTATGCCGCTACTCAGGAACTGTGCCGTCACTTCTTCGGCGACCTCGTGCCTGTAGCTATTGGCGAACGTGAGGACATTCGCAAGAAACCTGCCCCAGATACAGTGTTGGAAGCAATGCGCCAACTTGGAGTTACTGCCGAACGTGCTGTGTATATAGGCGATAGCGATGTGGATATTGATACGGCACGCAACTCGGGAATGCCTTGTATCAGTGTGCTGTGGGGATTCCGCGACAAGGAATTTCTATTGGAACATGGAGCAACAACGCTTGTTAGTACACCGGAAGAAATATTGGAAAAGTAAAAGAGTAAAAAAGTAAAAGGGTAAATGAGTAAAAAGGTAAAAGAGTAAAAAGGTAAAAGAGTAAAGAAGTAAAAAGAATGGGATGCGATTAGATTTTTCAGTAATGAAAAAATCCAAACGCTCAAGTTTATCTTTTTACTTTTTTACTCTTTTACCTTTTTACTTTTATATTATTCGTATCGTATTGCTTCAATCGGGTCGAGCTGAGCAGCCTTCTTTGCCGGATACCATCCAAAGAACACTCCGGTGAATGTACATACGGCGAAGCTCATGATAATGCTCCAAGGCTGAATGTAGATGGGCCAGTGGGCTATGAACTTAACGGCGTATGATGCGCCGACTCCCAATGCTACACCTATAAGTCCACCAGTGACACTGAGCAGAATAGCCTCAATGAGGAACTGGTTGAGGATGTCGATGCCACGTGCGCCAACCGACATGCGCAGACCTATCTCGCGTGTACGCTCGGTTACACTCACATACATGATGTTCATAATACCGATACCGCCCACGATGAGCGAGATGCCAGCCACACAACCCAATAGTATGGTCATCATGTCAGTAGTAGAGTTCATCATACTTGCAAGTTCCTCCTGCGAACGGATGTTGAAATCGTCGTCGTCGGCAGCTTGCGTGTCTGTTGCATCCTTCAGTTTATGGTTGCGACGCAGCACAGAAGTTATCTCGTCAATGGCCTTGCTTGTAAGGTCTTCGGTTATTGCCGAGCAGTTGATGCCTCCGAGATAGGTCTGAGCCTTGATACGCTTCATAACTGTAGTGTATGGAGCAAGCACCAGATCGTCCTGGTCCATACCCATAGAGTTGTAGCCCTTCTTCTTCAATACGCCGATAACACGGAACGGGATAGAATTGAATCGAACCACCTTGCCTACTGGGTCAGAACCGTCGGGGAACAGATTGTCCACAACAGTCTGTCCGAGAATGCACACCTTAGCGCTTGCCTTGATGTCGGCATCGGTGAACATTTCGCCTTCGTCAACCGACAACTGTCTGATCTCCAGATAATCCTGATTGACACCATATATAGATGACGGCGTGTTGTTGTTGCCGTAAATCCACTGTCCGCTGCTGTTCACTGTAGGGCTTATGCCCTTGATGAAGTTGCACTCATCCTTTATCGACTGATAATCGGTCAGTTTGAGAGTCTCCATCGACGAGGCATCCTGCCTTACACCACCCGGACCGCGGTCGGCACCCGGGCTGATCATGATCATATTAGAGCCCATCTCGGCAATGTTAGCCTGGATGCTCTTCTTCGAACCCTGGCCAATGGCAAGCATCGTAATGACCGATGCCACACCGATGATGATGCCGAGGGCAGTGAGGAATGAGCGCAACTTGTTGGCAGCGATTGCGCGGAGGGCTATCTTAAAAAGATTGCTATAATTCATTTTCTTAATGTTTTGTTTTTAATGTTTAATGTCTACTTGTTTAATTGTCAATTAAATGTATTTGCATACATTCCAATTAAACACTAAACATTACTCATTAAACATTATTGTTACTCGTCTGAGTTGGCTGGCAAGGCTGCCAGACCTTCGACTGCCGACTGTATATTGTGGTTGTACTCGTCGCTTATCATGTGTCCGTCGCGCAGCATAATATTGCGTGAGGAGTAGTTGGCAATGTCTGGATTGTGAGTCACGAAGATTATGGTTCTGCCTGCTGCATGCAGCTTTTGGAAGAGTACAAGAATCTCGAACGATGTACGTGTGTCGAGATTACCCGTTGCCTCATCCGCCAGAATCACCGCAGGGTCATTCACCAATGCACGAGCTATGGCTACACGCTGCATCTGTCCACCCGACATCTGGTTCGACTTATGATACAATCGTTCGCCCAATCCTACTGCCTGCAATGCCTTGATGGCACGTTCTTCGCGCTCCTTGGCACCAACTTCGGTGTTGTACATCAGTGGCAACTCAACGTTTTCAACGCTTGTAGTCTTCGGCAGAAGGTTGTAGTTTTGGAATATGAATCCAATCTTACGGTTGCGCAGTACGGCGCGTTGCGACTTCGACATCTTCCTGACCGATACTCCATCAAGGTAGTATTCGCCCGAACTGGGTGTGTCGAGGCATCCGAGCTGATTAAGAAGCGTAGACTTGCCCGAACCCGATTTACCCATAATCGTGACGAATTCGCCTTCGTATATCTTGAACGACACTCCGCGCAGCGCATGTACAGTCTCATCGCCTACGATGAAGTCGCGCTTAACGTTGTCGAGTTCTATTACTACTTTCTTTTCGTCCATATATATAATAAAATGTGTAGGATGAAGCCCCACCCCCTTGCCCCTCCCCCGTATGGAGGGGAGTGGTATGCTTCGATTTCTTGAGTTTTTTGTTAGGGCTTTTTATTTCTTCTTATTCTTTCCCGGAGGGCCAGGAGCGAATGGACTCTTCTCGCCTCCAGCATCAGCCTGCGCGTCGTCCTGCTCACCTCCCGTAACGTTAAGACCGGTAACCACCTTAACGCCGGCAGAAATGCCATTAAGAATCTGTGTGTTTGTGCCGTCGGTCATACCGATGTTCACCTTATGGGCTACGATGCTGTTGCCCTCAATAGACCATACCTTGTTCTTGGCGTTGCCAGTCTGGTCTACAATCTTCATTTTGCCTACAGTCTCCTTCTGCGGAGTGAAGCGCAGAGCCTTTGACGGAACAGAGAGCACGCCCTTACGTTCGGCTGTGTATATTGTGACGTTGGCAGTCAGACCCGGTTTGAGTTTGAGGTCGGCATTGGGTGCAGAGATAACCACCTCGTATGTTACTACATTGTTGGTAGTAGTAGCTTCCTGGCGCACCTGCTTTACAGTACCCTCGAAAGTGTCGTCGGGATAAGCGTCGACGGTGAACGAAACGCGTTCGCCTTCCTTAACGTCGCCTATGTCAGCCTCGTCAACATTTGCCACAACCTGCATGTTGGTGAGGTCTTGGGCGATAGTGAACAGCTCAGGAGTAGAGAAGCTGGCTGCTACGGTCTGACCTTCCTCTACCGACTTCGACAGTACAATGCCGTCAATAGGCGATGTGATGGTAGCATAGCCGAGGTTGGTCTGTGCGCGCTGCACCTCTTCCTTGGCAGATGCCACCTGCTCCTTAGCCTGAGTATATGAGAGCTTGGCGTTATCGAAATCGTCGGCAGCTACAAGTCCTTTTTGATAGAGAGTCTTATAGCGGTTGAAGTTTGTGGTCTGATAGTTGAGCTGGCTCTGAGCCGTAGCAAGCTGTGTCTTTGCCGAATTGAGTTGGCTCATAAGGTTGGTCTTGTCGAGTTCGGCAATCACCTGGCCCTTCTTCACTACAGAATTGTAGTCGACATAGAGTTTGCTGACAATACCGCTCACCTGCGTACCCACCGTTACCGAAGTGACAGGCTCGATAGTACCCGTGGCGGTGATGCTGTTCATTATGTTTGCCGGTGCCACTGCAGCCGTGTCAAACGTAATCTGTTCTTCTTTCTTGCCGCCCGACAATGCCCAAGCGACAATGGCTACAATAATGACAACTGCCACTACAAGCCATAACTTGCTTAATTTTTTCATAAATCTCTATTCTTGTCTCTAAATAATTCCTCTATTCTTATCTCTAATTAATTTCTAATTATTTGCCCCAATCGTTACATACCATTCCCCTCCCTACGGGGGAGGGGTTAGGGGTAGGGCTTCGTTAGGGGTGGGGCTTTCTTTTTTATTTTATCTCTCCAGTCTTGTAGAACTCCAGCATGTTTAGGTTGAGAATAGCAAGATACTTGCTTTGCAATTCGTTTTGCTGTGCCTGCAGAAGGTTGTTCTTGCCGGTCATGAGTTCAACGATGTTCTTGAGTCCCTGCTTGAACTGTTCCGACAGCAGTTCGTAGCTTGCCTGAGCGCTCTCGGTCGAAACACGTGCTGCCTTGAATTTGTTCTGATTGGTCACAGCCTGCAACCAGTAGTTCTCAACGGTAGAATATAGAGTGGTCTGCTTGTCCTGCAAGTCGAGCAGATAGTTCTGCTTCTGAATCATTGCCTTGTTGACAGCAGTTTTGGTCTGCCGATTGTCAAACAGTGGAATGCTTACAGTAACGCCACCGCCCACTGTGAAGTTGTTCTTGAGCTGCGAACCCCAAGCATTGTTGCTCATTGATGAAGTGTTGGTAGAGAGTCCGGCACTCAGTCCGATTGTAGGCAGCTTGCCTGCCTTGGCAATCTTCACGCTGAGGTCGCTGCTTTCGATGCCCAACATGGCGTTCTTTATCTCCGGACGTTGCTCCACAGATGCTGTGTACACGTCGTTGAGTGCCGGAACTGTGGCAAGAGCCATCTCGTCGGTAGTAGAAGGAATGGCAATGTCAAACTCTTCGTCGTTGGTAATCTGGAGCAGTTGTTTGAGCTGGCGCTTGTAGTTGCGCAGGTTACTCTCAGCTTCAACTATGCTGTATTCGTCTTGGGCTCGCTGTGCGGTAAGCTGTGCAAGGTCAGCCTTGCTCATCTTGCCAACATTCACCATAGTCTTGCCGCGCTCCTCGTTGGTCTGACTTGTTTTCAGGCTCTCCTTGCTCACGTTTATAGCCTCGTTAGAGTAGAGAATTTGAACATACAGTTGTGCTATCTGCTCCAGCACACTGTTGGCAGTAACGGCAGAGTCGAGCTTTGCCTGCTCGGCAGTAAGCTTGTTGAGCTTAACGGTGTTCTGGTTCTTGTTGCCGTTCCATACGGTCCAGTTGCCCATCAGCGAGTAAGAACCGTTGTAGTAGACCTTGTCTACCTTCGACTGTACCTTGTTGCCTGCAATCATAGCCGACCCTTTCTCGGGCCAGGGATTGTACGACACATTCTGCGATGTCGACAGGCTGAGCGACGGCAGCAGTGCCGACTGGCTCTGCTTCACATCCTCAAGAGCAGAATATTCTTGAAGTTTGGCTTTCTGGAGCTGAATGTTGTTGGCAATGGCATAGTTGATGCAATCCTTCAGCGACCATTGTCGTGCCATACATTCTGTAGACATTGACAGCAGGAAAAGTCCTGCCAGGCAAGTCATCCCAATCTTTCTCATAATAAATGTGGTTTTGTTAATGTTTTCTGAATCTTAATCTCTATAACTCTCTCTCTTTGTCTATTTCTGATTATTGGATGTATTAGGTTGTGGAAAAGTTTATTAGGAGTGTGGTATATTAACATTTATTGGGGAAGTAAGAAAAAAAAGCCTCTCCCCCTGCCCCTCCCCCGTAGGGAGGGGAGTGAATAGCATTACTATTTGAGGATTTAGCTGATTGTATGTAACAAACGTTGCATATCACTCCCCTCCCTACGGGGGAGGGGTCGGGGGTAGGGCTGGGGACTGGGTAGTTTTTCTTACTTCAGCTGCTGCAAGCGTGCAATGTACTTGCCCAGAATATCGAATTCGATATTTACCGTAGTGCCTACGCTTATGTTGCAGAAGTTGGTGTTGTCGTGGGTGTAGGGGATGATAGCCACGGTGAAAGAGTTGGCTGTAGGGTTGCACACGGTCAGCGAAACGCCGTTGACCGTAACCGAACCTTTGTCTACGGTGAAGTATCCGCGCTCAGCCATAGCCTTGTCAAACTCATATTGGAATGTGTAATAAGTCGAACCGTCGGCATCGCGCATTTCTATACATTTGGCTGTTCCATCGACATGTCCCTGTACGATGTGTCCGTCGAGTCTGCCGTTCATTATCATCGAGCGCTCCACGTTCACCTTGTCGCCCACCTTAAGCAGTCCGAGGTTGGAGCGGTCGAGCGTTTCCTTCATGGCCGTCACCGTGTAGTTGCCGCCTTCGATAGACACAACGGTCAGGCAAACGCCATTATGAGCTACGCTCTGGTCGATTTTAAGTTCGTTAGTGAACGAGCATGTCAGCGTGAAGTCCACATTCTCCTTGTCGTTTTTGATGGCAACGACAGTAGCCATTTCTTCTACTATACCGGAAAACATACTTTCTTTTTGTTATTTGATTTTATTATTTTGATGTAAAGTTAAGCTAAATTGCAGAAAACACCAAATATTTATATAAATAAAAAAGGTGCAACGAACCGTTATGTATCGTTGCACCATTTGGTATTTTAAAAACAGGTCGCCCAGTGATGTGATGAAACTCCGAGTATACAAGATTTGAGAGCTCTCCGCCTTTGTAATCCACCGGCTTTACAGCTTAGTCCACTGAGGGTTTTATATGGCCCGCCATTGGCAAAAGAAGTCTTCTCGGTTTCGATTTTTTTATTGATGAGTATCCCGATCAAACTGGCACGACCCGTATGTCTTTCTGTTTCGTAGTGCAAAGTTACTATTTTCATGCGATACGACAAAATGTTTATGACATAAGTTTATAGTTGTTGTATTTTTTCATTATTTTAATAAACAACTAAAAGGATAATTTCATATCTTTGCAAAAGATTACTAATCTGTAAAGATTACAACCTTTAAAAACTTATTATGTCTATGACCGATATATTATATAAGGTGTACCGTTTCTATGTAGACGGATTTCGCAGTATGACTGTAGGGCGTGTGCTTTGGACTGTCATACTCATCAAGCTCGCTGTTATATTCCTTGTGCTCAAGCTGTTCTTCTTTCCCGATGTGCTCAAGCAGAAGGCAGAGGATGGCGACCGTGCTGGATATGTGGCACGCGAACTCATAGAGCGTTGATGCAAACCATACATGTAGAATTGTTCAATTTAAATTTCCAATAACCATTAACTTTTTTAAGCTTATGAATCATCTGCTTACCATCGACCCTACGCTTATCGACTGGTCGCGTGCCCAATTTGCGCTTACAGCCATCTATCATTGGCTGTTTGTGCCGCTCACGCTTGGACTGGCCGTAATAATGGGCATTATCGAGACTATCTATTATCGCACCGGCAAACCTTTCTGGCTGGAGGCTTCCAAGTTCTGGCAACGTCTGTTTGGTGTCAACTTTGCTATGGGTGTTGCCACGGGCATCATTCTTGAGTTTGAGTTTGGCACCAACTGGAGCAACTATTCTTGGTTTGTTGGCGACATATTCGGTGCTCCGCTTGCCGTTGAGGGCATTGTGGCATTCTTTATGGAAAGCACATTCGTGGCTGTCATGTTCTTCGGATGGCAGAAGGTGTCGCGCGGATTCCATCTTGCTTCCACATGGCTTACGGGCATAGGAGCCACTATTTCGGCTTGGTGGATTCTCGTGGCAAATTCGTGGATGCAGTATCCCGTAGGTTGCGAGTTCAATCCCGACACCGTGCGCAATGAGATGACGAGCTTTGCCGAAGTGGCGTTGTCGCCCATGGCAATAGACAAGTTTTTCCATACGGTCATATCGTCGTGGATAGTAGGTGCAGTGTTTGTGTGTGCAGTCAGTTGCTGGTATCTGTTGCGAGGTCGTGAGCAGCAGCTGGCACGTCAGAGCATCAAGATAGCAAGTATTGTCGGCATCGTAGCCTCGCTGTTGGCAATACATACGGGGCACTCGTCGGCAGTGAAGGTGGCAGAGGTGCAACCTATGAAACTTGCTGCTATGGAGGGTCTGTACGATGGAGGCAATGGTGTGGGACTGACTATGGTGGCAGCCATCAGTCCTTTCTCACAGCCCGATTATGCCAAAGGCGGTGAGGCTCCGCTGCGCATAGCTATGCCTGGTGGGCTGTCGATGCTTGCTACAAGTACGTTCGACGGTTATGTGCCTGGCGTAAACGATATACTCAATGGCTATACACGCCCTGACGGAAAGCGCGAACTTTCGGCTGAGGAGAAGATGCAGCGTGGACGCAAGGCCATAACGGCTCTTGCCGAATACCGCAAACTGAAGGCTACTGATGCCAACGACAAGCGTCTGCCCCAACTTGCCTCACAGCTTCAGAAGGACATGCCTTACTTCGGATATGGCTACATAAAGGACCGTGCCGAACTGGTGCCTTACATTCCCGTCAACTTCTATGCATTCCGCGTCATGGTTGGTGTGGGCATGTTGCTGCTGTTGTTCTTCCTCGTCATAGGTCATGTGGCATGGCGTCAGGACATCACCAAGCGTGGACGTTGGTTGTGGATGGCTGCCTTGCTGATGCTTCCGCTTGCATATATAGCGAGCGAGGCAGGATGGATTGTTGCAGAACTCGGCCGTCAGCCATGGGCCATTCAGGACATGTTGCCTACTGTAGCAGCCGTATCCGACCTTAAGTCGGGCAGCGTAGCACTCACGTTCTTCATCTTCCTCATTCTGTTCACACTCCTGCTCATTGCCGAGATAAGGATAATGTGCCGTGTGATAAAGAACTATAAGCCGCAAATCGAATCGGCTGATTAATTTCAATACTCAGCATTTAACATTCAACATTCAACACTCAACATTCAACATTCTTATGAGCTATACATTTCTTCAACAATACTGGTGGTTTGTAGTGTCGCTGCTCGGCGCATTGCTCGTGTTTCTGCTCTTCGTTCAGGGTGCCAACTCGCTTGTGTACAGTCTTGGTCGCACAGAGGAGGGACAACTTAAGGTGATAGAATCCACCGGTCGCAAGTGGGAGATAACCTTCACCACACTCGTTACCTTCGGCGGAGCCTTCTTCGCCTCGTTCCCATTGTTCTACAGCACCAGCTTTGGCGGAGCCTACTGGCTGTGGATGATAATACTCTTCTCGTTTGTGCTGCAGGCGGTGAGTTATGAGTTCCAGCATCGTAAGGGCAATCTGCTGGGCACTCGCACATATCGTTGGTTTCTCGTGCTGAACGGCATTGTTGGTCCACTCTTGTTGGGTGGGGCAGTAGCCACGTTCTTCGACGGTTCCAACTTCATTGTCGAGAAGGCATCGCTCACCGACATTGGCGCTCCCGTCATAAGCCGTTGGGCCAATGCCTCGGCAGGACTCGACGCCCTGCTCGACCCCTGGAATCTTGTATTCGGATTTGCCGTAATGTTCTTGGCACGTATGCTTGGCATACTGTATATAATGAATAATGTGGACGATGAGGACATACGCTCGCGTGGTTCGGTAAGACTCGTGGGCTGCATGGTGCCGTTCCTCATGTTGTTCATTGCCTTCTTTGTGCGCACATTGCATAAGGACGGCTATGCCGTAGACCCTACGACGGGACTGGTGTTTATGCAACCGATGAAGTATCTGCACAACTATCTCGACATTTGGCCCTTGGCTGTGCTCACCGTTATAGGCGTTGTGCTGTTGCTTTATGGCGTAGTGCGCACCATTCACAGCTCTACGTATATACGTGGCATATGGCCGGCAGGAATAGGAGTTGTGTTGGTAGTATTGTCGCTGTTGCTTGTGGCAGGGTGGGGCGACACCGCCTACTATCCCTCCAATGCCGATCTGCAAAGCTCGTTGACAATAGCCAACAGTTGCAGTAGCGAGTTCACGCTGCGCACCATGTTCTACGTCTCGCTGCTTGTGCCCTTCGTGTTTGGTTATATAGCCTATGTGTGGCGTGTGATGGACAGAAAATAAACAGATAAGGGACGAAGCTGCAATATCAATGCCTATAATTGTAGGCAATGTAGATATTGCGGCTTCGCCCCTTTTATTGATATCATTTCAGCTCTTGCTTAATTGTTTAGAGTTCCGGTGTTTACAACGGGCTGAGCCGAATCGTCGCCACAAAGCACTACGAGCAGGTTGCTCACCATGGCAGCCTTCTTGTCGTCGTCGAGTTCGACAATATCCTCGCTACTCAGTTTGTTGAGAGCCATCTTAACCATAGATACAGCACCCTCTACAATCTTCTCGCGAGCTGAGATGATAGCGTCTGCCTGCTGGCGACGAAGCATAACGGCAGCAATCTCTGGAGCATAAGCCAGGTAGTTTATGCGAGCCTCTACCACTTCTATGCCAGCCATGCTCAGTCGCTCGTCAAGCTTTTCCTCAAGTTGCTTGTTTATCTCGTCGGCACCGTCGCGCAGAGTAAGCTCCTTGTTGTCCGACTCATTATTGTCGTAAGCATACAGACCTGCCACCTGACGAAGTGCGGCATCGCTCTGTGTCTTGACGAATTTCTCGAATGCGCGCATCACGTTCGACACGTTAGTGCCAACTTGCTGTGCCGTTCCGCTCTGTGCCATTGTCTGCGAATCGATTTCAAACATTGCCTTGTAGGTATCCTTTATTTTCCATACAAGCACCAAGCCTATCATCACTGGGTTGCCTGTCTTGTCATTAACCTTTATAGGTTCGGCATCGAGGTTGCGTGCACGCAACGACAACTTCTTGGTATTGATAAATGGATTGACCCATGAGTAGCCTACCTTAGTAAAGGTTCCTTTATATTCTCCGAAGAACATCATTACACGTGCCTCGCCTGGCTCAAGCATAACAAAGCCGCCCCAAACAAAGAATGTAGACACAAGCACTACTGCACCTATACCTATAAGCAGCCCCTTCAACACCTCGTTGGGCTCCTGAAGTATGCCCATTACTATCAATGCTATACTTAACAACGTCAACAGAATGTTGGCAAAAAGCATTGTGAAGCCACCAAGCGTAGCACCTTTAAACTGAAATTCCTTGTTCTCCATAATTGTAGTTTTTATTATTAGATATTGTACAAATGATTATTTACATCGTTTAGACATAACAAATGTAAAGAAAAGAAATGATATAACAATATAAAATCATAGTTTTTCTTATATGTTTAACACATTCTACAAACAACATACCTTCTTAAACATTCTGTAATCTTATTGCAACAAGCGTTGCCTACCTTTGCACCGCGTAAGACATAAAACAGGTATAACATATTATAAAAGTATTACAGAATGAATTTTATCAAAACTCTCGGTAAGCGCACAGCTACCGTTCTGGCAGCGACCTTCATGTTGCTTGGCTGCTTGCAGTTGCAAGCACAAACCCCTAAGGAATGGAAACAACTTAAAGGTGACGTTACGCTCTACATGGCAAACGACCTTGGACGCAACGGCTACTACGATCAGAAGCCCATAGCCGAGCTGATGGGACACATGGCTGAGACAACGGGTATGGAGTGTGTGCTTGCCGTGGGCGACATACATCATTTCAACGGTGTAGCTTCGGTCAACGACCCTCTGTGGACTACCAACTATGAGCTGGTCTATTCGCATCCCGAACTCATGCTCGACTGGTTTCCGGTGCTTGGCAATCATGAGTATCGTGGCAACACACAGGCTGTGCTCGACTACGGCAAGGTGAGCCGCCGCTGGGTGATGCCAGCCCGCTATTATACTAAGGTGTTTGAGAGAAAAGGCACAACCATTCGAATAGTCTTCCTCGACACAACTCCACTGATAGACCGCTATCGTGAGAACAACACTAAATATCCCGATGCTTGCATGCAAGACCCACAGGCGCAGCTCGACTGGCTTGACCGCACATTGAAGTCGGCTAAGGAGGATTGGGTTGTCGTAGTGGGCCATCATCCTATCTATGCCTACACCACAAAGGCTGAATATGAGCGTACCGACATGCAGAAGAACGTGATGCCGATACTTCATAAATACAATAATGTGGCTATATATGCTTGCGGACACATCCACAACTTCCAGCACATACGTATGCCCAACGACAGCATCGACTACGTTGTCAACTCATCTGCCTCGTTGGCTCGTCCCGTAAAGCAGACCACTGGAACCGTGTTCTGCTCGTCGGCCGACGGATTCTCTATCATCTCTGCTACAAAGGATAAGTTGAGAATGTCGATGATCGACAAGGACGGAAAGGTGATACATACTATCGAAAAGCTAAAGAAGTAAAAGTCTCAACGACTCCATAATTCAATAACATATATGAAACAGTTTATACTAAGTGCTGTTCTCATTGCTGCCTCAGCCACTGTTGTCTCAGCCCATACCCTCGACGGCATTGTCAAGGACAACCGTACGGGCGAGCCTCTCATTGGTTCGGTGGTAGAGGTGAAGGAGTTGCCAAGCGTCAAGACTACTACGGGTCTTGACGGATCGTTCACCTTGCATGAGTTGCCCGACAAGGGTCGTTACACACTCGTTGTGAGATACATATCGTATAAGACACGTGAGATTCCGGTGGAGGTTTCGGACAAGGGCGTTGTCACCATTACTCTCGATGAAGACCTGCACCAACTTGGCGAGGTGGTGATCAAAGGACATAAGGAATATCATTCCGACCGCAGTGCCATAGACATGGAGAAGACTGCCGGCAACGTGCTTAATGTAATGAGCCAGCAGAGCATACAGCTCTCGCCCGACGTGAATGTGGCAAGTGTGCTGCAACGTGTGTCGGGCGTTACAATGGAGCGTGACGCTTCGGGTGAGGCTTCGTACGCCATACTGCGTGGCATGGACAAGCGCTACAACTATACGCTTGTAAATGGTGTGAAGATACCAAGCCCTGATGACAAGAACCGCTACATACCGCTTAACATATTTCCGTCAGACCTTATGGACCGTCTCGTTGTGTCCAAATCGTTGACTGCTGATATGGAGGGCGATGCGGCTGGTGGCGTTGTGGATATGGTGATGAAGGACGCACCGTCACACTTCCAGATTCAGGCAAATGCAGCTGTAGGCGCAAGCGACTACTTCTGGAAGGACGGCCGCGACTATCTGTCGTCCAATCGTAGCGATTATACTCACAAAGCTCCATACGAAGCCAATGGTGCCAACTATAGGGCTACGACTGCCGACTTCAGTAACGGACCTACACAGATAAGCCGCCACTCTATGCCGGCACCCAACTTCATCGGTGGTCTTTCAATAGGCAACCGCTTCTGGAAAGACCGCATTGGTGTGATGCTTGCGGGCAGCATACAGAACACATTCCGTGGAACAGAACGCACATACAATTCCGTGAAGATGGCATCGGGCGAACAGTCCATGTACATCTCATCGCTCCAGCACCGCTATTATTCTATACACGACCTTACGGCAGGTGTTCATGCCAAGGTAGACTTGCAGTTGGAGAACAACAAACTTGAGTGGTACAACATGTATGTGCGCACCAACTCGAAGGGCGTGCGCTACAACAACTCTGTCAATACAGAGTATATTTCAAGCGACAGTTACACCCAGGACGATGAGACTCGTTCGCTCTCGCAGACGCAGAGCATCTTTGCCACACACCTTAAGGGTACCCATCATCTTACGACAGACTTCACTGCTGACTGGGCTGGAATCTTCTCGCAAGCTAAGGCCGAAGACCCCGACCGTGTGTATCTGAGTCTGACCAATACCATTCAGTCGGCAGATGGAGTGGACGGATCGCTTTGGAGCGGCAACAAGAACATACTGAAGACGCTGCCTAAGAATATGGAACGACGTTTTCAGCACAACACCGATAAGGATTGGGCTGGATACATCAACCTCGCTTACAACTCACAGCTCGGCAACGACATAAATGCTCTGTGGAAAGCCGGTGCACAGTATCGTCGCAAGGAGCGTGGCAACAGATACTACTCGTACAACTTCACTCCTACAGATATTTCGCAGAAACTCGACGGCAACGCTTTCGACCAGTTTGCCGCTATCGACTGGACCTGCAAGACTCCATACTCGCAGGCATCACAGCTCAACTATGACTCAAAGGAACACATTGGCGCTGCATACGTCATGACAACCTTGAAGTGCAAATGGGGCGAACTGAACGCTGGCGTACGTGCCGAGCATACCAACCAGATATACACCATGCTACAGAAGTTCCGCAACATGGGACAGGTGGGCGAGCAAAGCTATTGGGACTGGTTGCCGTCGGCATCCATAAAATGGACTCCAACAAAGAAGATGAACGTGCGCCTTTCTTACTACCGCTCAATCAACCGTCCGGGCTTCTACGAGATTGTGCCTTACCAGATTATGGGCGAGGAATATCAGGAGAAGGGTAATCCTAACCTGAAGCGTGCACGCATCGACAATGTCGACTTGCGTTGGGAGTGGTTCCCATCTGCTACCGAGCAGGTGTTGGCTGGCGTGTTCTACAAGTATCTGCAAGACCCAATCGAGCAGGTGTTTGTGGCTGC
>ULYQ01038739.1_pt1 | contig 39559 bp, 62 predicted proteins | sample 1962271 | NCBI WGS metagenome assembly ULYQ01 (sample SAMEA4835865, study PRJEB28245) | human gut metagenome | biome: gut microbiome; material: fecal sample | place: Denmark | collected 2008
CATCAACTATCAGACTCCATTTAAGATGCGTAATAACCTTATGACACTTCGTTTGTCTTACGATATCACAGGTGATGCATACTCTACAGTATTGGCTATTGCTTTGACAGATCCTGAGACAGGTAAGAAGTCTTATTTGTGGTCTGACTATCAGTATTGGAAGGCTCTTCGTGAGTGGAAGAAGCGTGAGGAGAAGGCACTTCTTTTCTCTAAGTCTAACCGTAATTCAGATGGTACATATGCTCTTAAGGGTACAAATGGACGTCCTAAACAATTAAAAAGTTGCATTTTAATTACATGGGCACATAAGGCGTAATCCTTATGCGTTTAAGTTTCTTAATTGCTGGAAAATCTAAATATAATTATAATTAAGTTTATATAACACATCATATGGAAACAAAGATGAATAGACAATCAGCAGCCAAGTCTGACATTATTTTAAAACCATTTCCTATAAGTTTAAACGGATTTGAAAATAAATATAAAGTATCTTCCGATGGAAGAATATGGTCTGAGTATTTACAAGATTTTTTAAAGCCATATTTTTCAAAAGGTGGGTATCTTAGAGTTAAAGTTAATTTTGGAGATAGGAATAAAAAATTCATGGTGCATAGATTAGTAGCACTATCTTTTATAGAAAACAAAAACCCAGAATTGTATACACAAGTTGATCATATTGATTGTAATAGAACAAATAATAATGTTCATAATTTAAGGTGGGTTACTCCAAAACAAAACACACAACATGCTATTTTACTAGGAAATAGAGATTGGTATAAATATAAATTCATAAACTCTGAAACAGGTGAGATTTTAGAATTTAATACTGCGGCGAAAGCTTGTAAGTATTTTGGAGGATCTTATCAAGTAGGTACTATAGTAAAATATGCAAACAGTGGAAATATAGTCAAGTCAGGTAGATTTACCGGATGGATTATAGAAAGAATTAATGTTAGAAAGGTTCAACGACCATCCTCGGCGGAGGAGTAGGGTAAAGTTACCCGAAATGGAAACAGCCCGACTGATGATATAAAATCAAGGGCTTTGATATGGTCTAATCTCTATGGAAACATAGAGCAGTCTCTATATAAACCTGCATAGAGACGGGCAGAGGAGTTACGAACTCTGTTGAATATAAATGGTGGCAATTTCTGCAGGCTTGTTCGAGCAGGTATCTCCCGCAAATATTCGTTACTATACTACACTTACTTGCGAGTTGTTTGAGGACTTCCTCTTCGATCTCTGCTATAATCTTCTTGGTACAAATGAGCGTAAGTTTATGGCTCTTACTGGAGAGATGGGTTAATTTCTAGCCCCTTATAATAGCAATATTATATAGCAAATCTATTTAATTGCTGGAAACTCTATTAAAATAATTAACTTAGATTAAAAATATTATGACGAATACATAGATGTTCGATAGAAAATCAGCAGCAAAGACTTTACATAAACCATGTAGAGGTTTTGAATTCAGGTATATTGTATATATAGATGGTAATATATACGATAGGTATACCAAAAAGCTAGTAAAAAATATAAATGGTAAAGTTGCTCTCATTGGAATAAATAATAAAGAGTATGCAATGCCAATACAAAAAATAATAGATTCTACATTTTGTGACCTTGATTTGACAAAGTTCGATAATGTTAAAGATCATGAAGGATATCTAATAAATAAAAACGGTAGTTTATATAATCAAAAATCAAAAAGATTTGTATCTACTACAATTAAAAATGGATATATGAGATATAATGTAGATTGGAAAAGAAGACTGGTACATGAAGTATTAGCTGATCAATATATTCAAAACCCGAATCATTATGAAACTATAGATCATATAGATTGTAATAAGTTAAATAACAGTATTACAAATCTAGAGTGGGTTACTAGAGAAGAAAACAAAAAGAGGGCATATGATAATGGTCTAACTTGCGTTATTAAAACTCTTGTAACATTTACTAAAGATAATGATTCATTTACTCTATTGGGACTAGAAAATGCTAGTAGGGTATTTAATATTAAAAAATCTTGCTTATGTACAATGATAAGCAGATATGGAAATAAAAACGTGGTTATTCCTAGCGGATCTATGAAAGGTTATAAAATAACTACATAGAAATGTAAATGTAATGTTCAACGACTATCCGATATGGAGTAGGGCTCAAGCGAGTCCGATATGGTAGACATCCAACTTGGATGAAGATATAGTCTGGTCTCTTATGAAAATAAGAGCTCGAAAAGAGATTTGGTTTAGCGAACCAAATAAACACAAACGATTAGAGAATTTGACCGTATTCTTAAGGAGAAGGTTGCTAGCTTCCAGATGATTGATACACATTTCATCACTGGCTCTGGTCAGGATCTTACTCTTGGTGGTCAGTTTACAACTTATAAGATGACTAACGGTATAGAGCTTACAGTTAAGCGTTGTGCTCTCTTTGATAATATGGAGATGTTCCGTAAGCTTCATCCGCTTACAGGTAAACCATTGATGTCATACACATTCTTGTTTATAGACCTTGGTCAGCGTGATGGTCAGGCTAACGTAGTTAAGGTTTGCCGTAAGGGTCGTGAGTTTGTACAGTGGTGTACTGGCGGTTCTGTAATTCCTTCTGGTTATGCTAATAACATCAATACACTTCGTTCTAATAGCCGTGATGGTTATCAGGTACACTTCCTTGGTGAAGAGGGTATTATGCTTCGTAACCCGTTGTCTTGCGGTATTCTTTACTGTGACGCAGATGACGCTGAGAATGGTATTGAAGGTGCATTTGTTGGCGCGTAATAAATAAACAAATAAATATAAATAACGATCGAGCCTGGGGATTGCCCCAGGTGTACGACGTTACAACACACTAATTATAAATTATGGTAGTTGAATTAAAGATTAAAAAGAAAAACCCTTGGGCTGGTCTTCTTAAATATAAAGGATGTAATGATTATATAGCTCCTTATTGGACTCGTTCAGGGATGCGTTATACAGGTTTGACACCTGAAGACGAAGAATATTTTGAAAAAGCTTTGGGTTATGAGAAAGGAACCCTTTCTCGTACAAGTGATTTTTGGATCAATTTCTGTGTTAAAATAGGAACTAGAACTTTGGTATTGGATGACTCTATTCCTCGTTAGGCTATGATTATCAAATTTCTTAGCGGACATAAACGAGTAGCTACATCTCTTGATAAGTTTACAGCAGGTAAAGATTATCTATTGATTAATCGTCAGGCTGAGGCTATAGAGGCAAATAAGATAAATAAACAGCGTAGAGATGCTATAGTAGAGTTTGGTAAACTTTCTCTTGACCAGATGCGTAAATGTTTACGTCTATTTGGAATAAATGGAGAGCGTATGTCAAACGAATTGATAGAGTCTACATTGTTCAATCTTATAGACAAACAGCCTAAGAAGTTTTTTGATTTGTGGGTAAATAATAAGTCAAAAGAAACACAATTTATATTGGAACAGGCTGTAGCAAAGGGAGTAATTCGTAAAGAAAAGACACAGTATTATTACGGTACAGATATGATTGCAGACTCATTGAATGAGGCTATTGCATATCTTGATTCAAAAAAGAACCAGGACCTCAGGCTTGCAATTATAAACGAAACTAATAATAAGTAATAAAATGAATGAGATATGACGCACAAAGACATATATACTAAATTCATGATAGAGTATGACAAAGCTAATGTTGCCTCGTCATATCCATCATTAACAGAATATGAGATTGCTACCATTCTTGACAAAGCCTATAATGCATTAATAGCTTAGAAATTTACAGGAAATAATCCTAGAAGATCTTCTTTTGAATCTGATAATAAATCTATATCAGATTTACAACCATTAATAAAAACAGATGTATGTACAGGTTCTTTAGACAGTGCTAATTCATTTTCAGCAAACCTACCAGATGGATTTTTGTATTATATATCTTCATGTATAGAACATACTATTTCAAAAGAATCTAAACCGATGGATGAGCTTGCAGTGAGGATCATTAATGTAAAACTTGTAGATCATAATACTGCAAACAAATTCTTAATAAGTCCGACAAATTTACCATGGGTAAAAACTCCAGTATGTTACATAGAAGGTAATGAAATTACAGTAATATATGATCCAATGATGTAGGATTTAGAAACAGATGTTTATGTTACTTTTATAAAAAAACCAAATACTTTTGTAAAAGAAAATTTAACAGAAAAAAATACTTATCTTACTTTTGTTGAGGAGAAAGATGAGAATGGTAAAGTTATTGTTCCAAAGGGGTATGAGTTTGAATGTAATGACACTGTTGCAGAAGAGCTTATAAGTTTAGCTGTTACATTTGCATTAGAGAATGTGGAATCTCAAAGATTAAATACAAAACTTAATACGAGAGGACTTGAAGCATGACATTAAATGAAACTAGACAATTGGGTATTGAATTCGAAAGGCGGATTCAAACCATGATTCCTGAAAAAGAATTTGATAAGTTAGACACAGAAACTATATATTCTTTTTTGAATCAATATTAGGATCGATATATTCATGATATTTATCGAAACTTAGATAATATATAGTCAGGAACTAAATTATCCTCTCATGTAGAATCTGTTTTGTAGACATTATTAAAAACAAGCGAATTAACTGCTGCCGGAAATTCAAATCCTATAGATACCCCGTTATCTATTGTGTGCGAATTACCTCCTGAATTTGATATGTATGTTAGAAGCACTTCTATAGTATTAGATACATATAAGTTTAAAGCACCAAATAATACAAATTAGAGTTTAAAAATAATACCTAATTAGTTTGTATCACAAAATGATGCATAGAAATTATTTGAAACACCAAATAATACATTAAGAATATTAAGACAACCTATCGCAATATTATCGAAGAAAAATAATATTGGAAAATATACGTTAATTGTAATACATGATAGATATACAAATATCCAAAAAGTAGGTCTTACATATTATGCTAAACCTACATATTTTGATATAATGACAAGCACTAAATGTGAATTACCTATTGATGTATTTGACGATATTGTATCAGGGGCCATAGATTTATATATACAATATGTGGCTGGTGCTGAAGCTAATAAAAAGAAATAGCAGGAGTAGTTAAGAAAACAACAAAACGAACAAAATAAAAAAGATGAAGAATGAGATGTATTGACTTAATAGCTGCATTTGAGCTAGAAATAAACAAAATATAGGATTCTATTTAGAAACCTGTTACAGATGATACTTTGTATTGGATCAACCAAGCAGTTGTAAAATTCGTAAAAGATAGATTTAATGGAAATGCTCCTAAATATACATCTTATGAATAGAATGAAAAACGTACAAGAGATTTAATAAAATTATTTACAGAAGCAACATTACAAGTACCAAGACCAACATCTTATGCAAGTTATGATGCATATGAATTTACATATCCGAAAGATCCGAAAGATCCGAAAAAAGATCCTGGCAAATTAATGTTTGTATTGAATGAGGATGTTGTAATCTCAGACATGAAAGGTGAAAATAAAATGAATACTTGTGTATTTGAATGTACTGCCGATAACTTTATGTATCGTGTAAATAATACTCTTACTGATTTTCATTATCGTCATCATAGGGCAAGACCTTTAAGAGTTCGTACTAATGATGGTTTTCGTCTGTTAACAGATAAAAAATATAAAATAGATTCTTATACTGTAGGTTATATTAAGGTTCCTACTGAAATTGTAAATACAGATCCTGATAAAGATTATTAGGATTTTGAGGATTATATTTGGTTAGAAATAATAAAAATTGCAGCACAGATGTATATAGAAAATCAAATACCGTCTGTACAAAGATATCAAACTATTTCTAATGAAGTAAATACTCAAGAATAATTTTTAACGTGGAAACCCCAGCTAGTTAGGTCTAGTAATTTTTAATATAGGGGGAGTAGAAAAAAATTAAATTAAAATATGATTACATACGTAAATACAGTGTTTGTAAATAACACTAATGCTGGTGCTATTGTAGCATCAAAGCCGACAACGGCTGATAAAGATAAGTTCGTACTCTTTGATGTAGATAAGGGTACATATGTTTCTACACTTAAGGATGAGAAGCGTATTAAGATTGGTCTTGTATCTGACCAGGTTATTAATAAAGTAGATGTATTGACAGGTGCTATTGAGAAGGTTCCTGTAATTAAATGGTCTAATGTAATTAATAAGGATTATATTAAGTCATTTGCTTCTGGTGCTCCTTCAGATGTTACTAAGGGAGAAGACGTTGTAAAGATTAGCTTCGAGAATCTTAGTGCTGACACACTTCAGTTGTTCAACGAGGGTGGTAAGCGTCTGGTTGTACGTCTTACATTTAAGGATCTTCCTACACGCTTCCGTAAGTGGACAGAGTCTTATGAGTATACTCCTGAGAAGGGTTGTACTGCTGCAAGTATTGCTAAAGGTCTTGCAGATACCATTAACAAGCAGTATAAGCGTGCTCGTGTAAGTGCATCTGTAGAAGATGGAACCGGTGAAAGTGAATCTAAAACGGGTTCAGTTCTCGTTCTTACAGCACTTCCTTATGATGATGATAACAGTGTAGATACAATTAATGTAGCAAATAAGGTTCGCTTTAACGTTAATGTATATTACACTAATCCCGAGGCTGCTGGTTTTGCTTCTAAGAATAAGTATTTCCCGACAGGTGTTACAATAACAAAGACTCCTGGTAAGATTTATCCTGCAGAGGCTAAGCTTGTTCGTGACCGTGAGGCACAGGCTATGGGTTATGAAGGAATTCTTAATCGTGGTTGCTGCACATGGCCTATCATTAAGCCAGCTATGAAGACTGATCTTAATGCTGAGTATAGTTATGCTACACTTGAGTTTGAGAATATGTATCGTGCTGCTGACGATATCCAGCGTAATACAAAGCAGTCTGTTGAGATTTATTCTGTAAATCCTTCAGCTGAGAATGGTATTATTAAGGTTCTTTCTTCTTGGGTTAACGGCGCCACAGAATAATAAAAACAATAAAAGAATAAATCCCGTAACGGATTGATAACACAAGCTAGGACGGTATACATCGTTCTAGCTTTTTTTATAATATTAATATGAAAAAAATAAGAATAGGTAATGACGTAATTGTTCGTACAAGACTTGATGAGTTTTAGACAAACGATAAACTTAATATCAAAACGTTAAGGTGTTTGTTTATTAAAGTAGATTAGCCTACTGATAAGCCAGCTGATGTTTTATATTATGAACCATCACAGTATGTATATGGTTAGTGTGGTTGTCACGGTTATAATGCTGCAGTATATAATAATGGTTATAACCTTCCTTGTAGACTATAGGATCCTCATTGGTTTCCTGGATACAATGGATTTGGTGTAAATTCAAATAAATTTAAATCTGTACCAAAAAAATATCAGGCAGCGGTTAAAGTATTTGACGATTATATAGAAGCTTATTTTCCAGCAGAAAATCAACAGATAGGTCTTTTTAAAGTAGTATTTATAGCACAAGTATATAATATTGGTTGGAGTACTGATGATCTTAGACATATGACTATAGATAAAGGTGATTTATTTATGTTAGTTAATTCTAATGATCCAGATGTTACAACTAATGGTTTGATAGATCTTACAGATAATACAGATGATGATTCGGAAAAATTAATGGTAGATAACATAGAAGTTGCATCAAGCTTTGAAATAGGAGCAGAGACCACTTATGATCTTCTAGATTATGACTATAAAAAGAAACGTTATTGTTTTGAATATATAAAAGATGGATCAAGAAACCTTATAACAAAAGACAATTCTAAACATTTTATATTTAATGTCTATAGAAAAGATGGAAATCCTATAAACACAACTATAGATGCATCTGGCACTATAGTATGTAAATCAGAAAATGATGCGAAAGATACCAAGAGTGATATAGTAGTTTCTGTAAAAAGTAAATATAATTAGGCAATAAATACATATATAGATTTTTCCGCATCACTTATAAATAAAAATCGTAATTATAAATACAATCCTAGTACTATATCTAATGTAACATTAGCTTTTGATTTAATCAATGGTAATACTTCTTCGATAGAATTAAGACCAAATACTAAAATAAAACTCAACAATGTTTATGTAAACAATATAGATAACAGCGGAATAAAATATTGTCTATATACAAATCATTTTACAGTTGATAAATATTCTGCAGAGAAATATTTTGATTTTAGTAGTTCTAATGGATCCGTAGCTTAGATAGATAGGCAAGGTACTATAACTATTATGGGAAGCGGCACTTGTGCAATTACTGCATCAGTAAAAGGATATCCAGATAAAAAAGGTACTGTTCAATTAAATATAAAATAATATGAATATAACATTAAATAGAATAGCTAAAAAATCCAAATATACAATCGGAAAGCTTTATATAGATGGTGAATATTTTTGTGATACTATTGAAGATACAGATAGAGGATTAACACAAACTATGACTGATGCTCAAATCAAATCTAAAAAAGTACATGGATAGACAGCAATACCAACTGGTACTTATAAAGTTATTATAAGTTATAGTAATAAATTTAAAAGACAAATGCCTTTGTTATTAAATGTTCCTGGATTTTTAGGAATACGTATACATTCTGGTAATACAGAAAAGGATACTGAAGGTTGTCTTATTGTTGGTAAAAACAAAGTTGTAGGCAAAGTAATTGAATCTAAAGATACATACAATAAATTATTCTCAATGTTGTGTGAAGCTAATAAAAAAGAAGCAATAAAAATAACTATAAAATGACTTTTATGCAATCAATAGGGCACGTGTGGTCTAGCATCATAACTGCCATTAACTCAATTAGTGGCAATACTTTCGTAGGAAAGACAATTATTGCTACAGGAGCCTTGTTGACAGCTTACTTTACTCCAATTATAGGTCTATTGATAACATGTTTCGCAACATCTTTTGTAGATATGGTATATGGAATATAGGTAGCTAAAATGTAGTATAGTAAGATAACAAGTAGTAAAACACGTAGAGGAACTTGGAATAAAATAAAGGCTGAATTCGCAATAATAGCATTGGCTAGATTATTGGAATTTACTGTTGTTGGAACAACTGGAGTATTTGTTTTAACAGGTGGAGCTACTGTAATTATAACTTTAACAGAGCTATGGTCTATATTAGAAAACCTTAATACTTTATATCCTAATGGACCTTGGAGATCTTTAAGTAAATATTTAAAGAAAAAAGGAGAAGCTTATACAGGAATAGATTTAGATTTTAATAAAGATGATAAACACGATAATAGCAATATTAAAGAAACTAATAGCTAATCGTAAAACTCTATTTAAGGCTATTTCTTTGCTCTCTGTTGGACTTTTATTATCGTTTAGTATAAATACTTATAAACAAAATAAAAAGCTTTCAGAAAGCCTACAATAGTCTTAGAACAACGTTGAAGCCTATTAGGAATTATATAATGATTCTTAGTAGGCTTCTAGTGTTTTAAAGTTGACAATAAATTAGTTATAGAATTCTAAAGATTCTGTAATACAGAAATTAGATAGTGTTAGAAAAGAGTTAAAATTAAAACCAAAGCAGATAAAAACTGCTGCAACGCAAACTCAAGTAATAAACGTTATAAAGAGTAAGGGGGTTAAGGGGGATATATTAGTTAAAGATACTATATATACAGATAGTATACAATACAATCCTTTAACTACTGTACATTATACTATAGGCAAAGATACCGTTAGTATAGGTTTAAATGTAGAAAACACATAGTATTTATACATTTATACTACTAAAGAATATAAAAATAAAAAGAATTTTATAAAACGATTATTTACATTAGATTTTAAGAAAGTCAAAAAATATAAGTATAAAATTGTAAATACTAATGATCTACTTAAAAATGATGATGTAAGAATAGTTGAATCAAACAATTAATATTATGACATATATTTCACTAAGAGAATTTATAGATGATATACTTCTTATTGTACGTAATAATAACATTAGCGAAAGTGAAGATTTGTCTAGACATCAGATAGCTACGTGGATTAAATCCTATAAGTAGATGTTGTTAAAAAACAGACTTGATCAATAGAAACAACAGTGTCCTAATAATGACGAGCTTGAAGATTATATAGACGATATCTTTATTAGGGAAAAAGGCCCTTTGGAATTAGAAGAAATAGATCCAGAAAAAGGAGAAGGTCCTATTTTTACACGACGTACAATATAGAAGTTAGAGAATGTATATGATGATGATGACGATAGTATCATAGCTATACATGATAGAGATGGGTGTGTAATTCAGTATATGAACCACCTTAGAAGACATTTCTAGTATTTTAGAAAATACACTGGAAAAGAATTGACGGCATATTACGATGATGGATATATTTATGTACAAGGTAATAGTGATAACAATAAGTTGAAATATATATGGGTTAAAGCTATATTTGAAGATCTTGCTACAGATAATGATTCTGAAGATGTAGATGAAGATGATATTAAAATACCTTCATGGCTTGTTCCGCCAATAAAAGAATATATATTTAAAAACGAACTACAGTTTATGTTAAATAGACCTAGTGATGATAGTAACAATGCTACGTTAGCTAGTGTTAAACCACATGGACCACAAGATGAACAGGAATAAACAATCAGTTACGTTTAGAGACATGTATAATACATTGCCAATAGAGATAGATTATCTTACATATAAGCGCATATTAAACGCAATGTGTAAAATTATATTAAAATATATTTTAAATCGTTCAGAGGGCTTTAAAATGCCTTATGGATTAGGATTTATACAAATAGGTAAATATCAACCTAAAACTCTTACAAATAAATCTTTATCTGTTGATTATAAATCTAGTAAAGAATATGGCAAATGTATTTATCATTTAAACGAACATTCTGACGGGTATAAATATAGATTATATTGGTCTAAAGTACCTAGAACATTTCCTGATAGATATAAATATCAATTGTGTTTAGTTCGTATAAATAAAAGAAAATTAGCTCAACTAATATTTAATAAACAAGATTACTTAAATATAAATGATATACAAATATACAAAATGTGAATCCGTCATAGCAAAAATAATGTCGGATTTAGATTCCGGTGAAGCTAGAAATAGAATTACTGATATCAGAGAATGGATATTTGAAGCTATCGAAAAAATTGGTGCACCTATGTAGTATTTAAGAAAAGAATCTGGCGTAGATAATGTACCAATATTAAAAATACAAGATAATCAAGTACCACTTCCTGATGATCTAGTACACTTAGACGGAGTTGCCTATTCGCAAGATAAGAAAGGTCCGTGGATACCTATGAGTACAGCAACTGGAATATTTAGAGAACCAAAACGAATGCATAATGCTTAGCATAATCCTGCATTTAAATATCCAACTACACAATCTTAGTTATTTACAAGTTCTAATAAAATAATAGACTGTACAACAAATAAACCTGAATATTTTATTAAACCTGGCTGGATTGTTACCAATATGAGTAATGGATATATAAAACTATCATACAAAGCAATAGCTACAGATGAAAGAGGATATCCACTTATACCAGATTTACCTTCTTATTAGGAAGCTATTTATTGGTATGTTGTAATGAAACTTAGTTTTTCTAAGTTTTTAAAAGGTCATTTAGGTGGAAAGGGTGTTAATAATAATGGAAACGTGTACAACTATATAAGACAACAGTGGAATTTTTATTGTGCTTAGGCATATGCAGAGGCAATGATGCCAACAGCTGATGATATGTAGAACATTAAACGAGACTGGAATAAACTAATACCTGATTGGGATGGAGATTAGACCTTCTTTGACAATATAGGTGTACAACAGTCAGTATATAACGATTTTTATTATGGATACTAATTAGAATTTACATATAAATACCTTTGTTGAAGGTATGAATACAGATACTGCTTTTGATTCTATAAAATCTACATAGTATCTGTTTGGACTTAATATTAGATCTACTGCTATTGAAACAGATATGTAGACCAATAGAAATTCTTTTGAAAAGAAAGGATTGTTATCTCCAATTTATACAAATAAATATGATTTCCATGTCCCTGATCCAACAAATGTAAATACATATAATAAATTTAATGTAGATTCTGCGAACGATTATTTTTATAAGATAATAAATTCCGGTGACATAAATATATTATTGTTTAAGAAAAGCGAAGATTTGTGTATATATAAACTAATAAAACAATCTTTGCAAAATACTGTTACTGTAACGTCAGAGTTATTATTTAAAATAAAAGGTTATTTTCCTGACAAAGCATGTAGTCCTGTTAATTATAACATGTCTACATTATTGCACTATGAATAGGATAATGTAGTTATATTATATATAGCTGATGGTAAACATAAAATAATATCTATAAATATAGAAGATTCGGATTATTTAAAGAAACTTAAAGATGAGAATGACTATATAGATATAAATTATATTATGTAGAATAATTATTTCCCAAATAAAAAAATGGAAATAGTTAAAACAATATCAGGACAGTTAAAAACATCGCAAGTTTAGTATACATATAGATTATATAAAAAACATTGTTCATGCAGTACATTAGCTCCATTGACTAATAAAATACAAATAATTGATAGTTATCGTAATAAAGAAGAAGGTAATGCTGAAGATACTACAACATCTATAGGTTTAAGACTTCATATTCCTTCTCAAAATGCAATATAGTTTGACAAAGTTTAGATATATAGAGTTCAATATATAAAAGCTAACGATAATGCTAAAGTGCAGCTTATATATGATGGAGATTATTCTGATGATTTTTATTTTAATGATATTGGTAAAAAATCATTATAGGATTTAACAATTGAAGAATTTAGTTCTTTAAATGGATTACAAATAGTACCAGGCGTAATAGAATAGAATTAGAATTATTTATTTGCAGCTAATATAAAAGATGAAACTATAATATAGTTAAATGAAGATTTTGATTTTAAATCATATTAGTTTGGAATAAATTGTAATTCTATTTTAAATAGACAATTGAAATATGTTTCGTATGTTGAAAATGATAATGTAGAGAATCGTTTATTTTTATCTGAAGATAAAAAACAAACATTATAGGATTTAACAGCTTAGTTTTCACAAAAAGATTACATAAATCCATATAGCGATATAAACGGAACATATGATAACAATAATTTAATATCTACTTCAACTGGAGATGTTAGATAGTGCGTTGACTGGGAAGGATATTATGGAGGAAGTGGAAGTAACATATCTTGGAGAATAGTTGTAAATAAAACACCATATAATGAAACAGGTATACCAACTTTAGATTCAATTCAATAGTATATAAAACAAACTGTTTAGTATGATAACACTAAACAGGAAGGAAATAAATATACTATAAATTATAATTTTGAAGATAAATTGTTTACAAATAGTGAAAACCAGCAAGAATCATATAACATATTACATTATTGGAAAGATCAGGGTATCAATGTGCCAGACCCTGGAATGATAGATTGTAATAATATATATACTTCTAGTTTATCTAGATCTTTAAAAAGAGATGAAGTATATAGATATGGAATTGTATTATTTGATAAACATGGAAGTAGATCTAATGTTTAGTGGATAGCTGACATAAGAACTCCAAATATAAACATTTGTCCTTTAATGGACAATTTACGTGCAAATACAATAGGTGTTGAATTTACATTATCCTCTGAATTTAAATAGAAGTTGATTGAAAAAGGAATTGTTAGTTATGAAATAGTGAGATGTGAAAAATCTGATGAATATACAAAAAACATAATGCAGGTTGTATTATCAAGACCTGTACGTTAGAACACGGTGAAAGGTAATAACACACCTTATTATCCTACTGGATTTATAACAAGTCAACCACAATGTGTAACACAAACTTCCAGGACTGAAAGCTCATATTGGCCATTGAAAATGACAAACGCAGAATCTACAAAAAGCGCTTCTCGAGAATCATTTAATTTGTTTTAGATACACAATCCTTATATAAATATATATAGGAAAAATGCATTGTAGAAAATAAAAAGTTTAAATTGCGAATTAAAACCTATACAGTATATATATACTGATTTATTTCAAATAAATAATCAATTAAATTATACATACAGTGAAGTTGAAAATTTGTTTGACAATGATGTTTATAGGGCAGCTACATTAGGTGCAAATAATAAATATAGCCCAGGTTCTATTTCTCCAGTATTTGTAGATGTTAGAAGTACTGATAATATAACTGCTGTTTCTATAATAGAAAATTTTAAATTTGGTGATTTTCTTTATATAGACCGAGGAAGATTTATAGATAAAAAAGTAAACAAAAGTAATAAAGTAATTAAAATAGATTATTCTAACAGTACAAATACTGTATATAATTATCGTTTTACTGGAATAAAAGGAGAATTTATAGAAAGTAACAAGTCTTATATTATAAGATATGATGATGTTACATGTAACAAATTAGATTTAACAAAATCATATACAATACAAAATACGTCAGATGTTAGAAATTTAAATTGGGAAGACGGTTTTACAAATCACCAATATAATGGAAATACTATAAAAACAGCCACAAAAAAATATAAAACATATATATCTACAATAGGAACTAATGAATATTTAAATTGGGTTTGTAGTAGTAAATATGATATTCCTATAGGAACTGATAACGAATATGGATGGACTGATGGTCATTGGACTGAAGTATGTGAATTTACAAATACTGGTACTAGCGGAAAACATTGGGAAAGAGCGTGGGAAGCATATGGTCCTATAGGACCTGGTCCACAATGTTTACTCATAAATGTAAAGGTTGATCCAAGTGATACATTAAATATGTTATTGTCTCATAAATTTAATTAGGATTATATAAATAATAAAACAATAAATTCTTCAACATAGGATATATACACATTAGGTACGTTATTATGTAATATATAGCATGAAGCTTCATAGTTTTCAGGATTGACATCTGAAGATAAAAAATATGATATATATTATGGATTTGGAAATACGTACGATATTTCTAAAGATTGCGAAGTATTTGATGGAGATACATATGTATAGAACTGTGAATTAGTAGGTTCGTTTAAAGCATATGACTTTAATGATGATAAAGATTCATTACCTTCAATGTAGACTATATTTCATATACCAATGGAAACAAATATAAATACATATTTTGATTATGGTATGAATTATAGAAACACTAATAATGCTAATTTACAATTAGAGCCAGGTACCATTACTGGAATTACTAGTCAAGATAGACCTTTGAATCAATATAATGCTATATATTCAGACAATAACACAAGTAATAATATATACAATATAGATAGCGACAAAAAAGATAAAGATAAATAGTTCAAATAGCGTATATTCTATTCATAGTTAAAAACCAACGGTGAAAATATAGATAATTGGTAGATTTTCAAAGCTTCTAATTTTATAGATGTAGATACTAAATATGGAGATATAACAGATCTTTTAACAATAAAAGATATTTTATATTTTTGGTAGACTTATGCATTTGGAAAACTTTCAGTAAATGAAAGATCTCTTGTCACAGACAATAATAATAATACTGTACAATTAGGTCAAGGTGGAGTATTATAGAGAGCCGATTATATTAGCACATAGTTTGGAATGAGTCCTAAAGATATGTGTAAGATATATGCAAATGATATATTATTGTGGTTAGATAGATACAATAAATGTATAGTATGTAGTTAGAATAATAGAGTATTTAATTATAGTGAAGATAAAAATGTATAGAATTTATTGAACAAGAGTTTTGATTGGAACACAGAAGAGATACCGTCATTAACTTATGATCAAATTCATGAAGAATTATAGTTTTCACCTACAAAATGTGACGAATTTAATTTAAAACAAGCAGCATTAATATTTAATCTCAAATATAATATAGCAACTTCTATATATTCACTTCCTAATAGGAAGTGTTCAAGAACATTATAGTTTGAAAATGATGTTGTTTGCTTTAATGAAAGTAAAAATAATATGGAAACTTATTTATAGTCATTTTCAAATGATAAGAATGGGGATATAGTAAGCCCAATGTGCATAAAATTCGCTATAAATACAAATCCATCTAATACGAAAGTATTTGACAATCAACAAATAGTATTTGCTTCTTATAATAAAAAGTATACAGAAAGTGAATTCTTTATAGATAAAAAGTATTAGTTCTTTACTGATTTATATAATACATCATTTGGAATAGGGACTGTATTTTCACAAATAACAAACAGAGAAGGAAATATAAATTATCCAATACCTAGAGCTTAGTTTGACAATCTAACTGAGGATAATATATATAATGAATAGTATGGATAGAGAATGAGAGGCAAATGGATGATAGAAACAATTACAGATTATAATCCAACTAAGAATTCATCTATTTCCCATATAATAACTAAATTTAGACAATCATATAACTAATGAAAAATAATAAATTACGTAGTAAAAGACTACAACAATATAAAAGAAATAAACGGATACCTAGATATGATTTGGCAAATAAACCTGTCGCTTCTGGTTATTAGATGGGAGATTATTTTAATCCTGGAATATCTAGTGTAACGCCCGGAGAAAGCATTGATCCGGAAACACAGACTATAAAATAGAATATATTACCAAATGCTTTATCTCAAGCATCTCCATATGTAACATTACTTAAAGATACATTTAAGTCTGCTACTAAAACAGCAATACCTTCAGCTTTTGCATCAACGACTGCTGGTATTACAAGTCCTATAGCTACTTCAACATTAGGTGGAGTTAATGCTGCTGCAAGTAATTTAATGAGCGATATTACTGGAAATTTTGCTAAAAGTACAGCAAATACTTTAAGTAATACTACCTAGACAATGACAAAAGCTGGATTAAATACAGGAACTGCTGCAGGAAATATAGGTTCAAGTGCTGGAAAATCTATATTAGGTTCTGCTAGTACAGCATTGTCTGCATTAGGAACTGCTTATGGTTTATACAATACAATAGGTGGATTTGCAGGAATGAAAAATAATGTAACTTCTGCTTCAGATTTATTAAATAGATCTTCTAAGTTTAATCAATCTGTAAATGGTGTTTAGTATCAAGGTTATGGTGGTATAGATACTAATGCAGAAACAAAATATTTTAATGCTAAAGAAAAATCATCTTAGATAAGTAATGCAGTAAATGCAGCAGGTTTAGGTGCTTCTGTAGGATCATTTTTAGGTCCACTTGGTACTGGAATAGGAGCTTTAATTGGAGGTATTGGTGGATTCTTCGGATCGTTATTTGGAAGACGTAAACGTAGAAATGAATTACGTAAACGTATTAGAAACGTATCTGAAATGTAGAGTAATTATAACGATCAGCAGTTCGCACAGGCATCTTCACAAGGACTTAGAAATCAATTTGCTGAAAATACGCATGAAGGTTCTAGTATATATAATTGTGGTAAAGATGGTGGTATAAAATCAAAATATGATAATGGTAAAATGTCACAATAGACATGGACACCAGATGGTCAATAGTATGCTCCAGTAAATAGCCTTGTTGGAAAAGGTGAATCTATTATTGATTATACTGAAGGTAAAGCATCATATGTAGATAAGGGTACAAAACGTGTTGATAATCAACCTTCAGTTGCTCAAGATGGTGATAGAATAGTAATAGCTGGTAATGATAAAGATTGGTCAAATGGAGTTAGTTTTGCAGATCAAATAGCGCCATTTACAAAAAGACTTGAACATTTGAATAAAACTGCAAAAAGTGTTCAGAACAATAAATACTCCAACGAACAAACTAAGCAACTTAATTTGCAGCAAATAGATAAATCAAAAGCAGATATATTATAGGAAATGAAACGAATAACAGATAGATAGGAATATCAACATAGAATTACAAATGCTGTTCCTAATGCAAGATATGCTCACGGAAAGATAGATTGGAATAAAATAGGTTCTGTTGCAAAAGACGCATTAAATATGGCAGGAGAATTAAGTCCTTATATAGTAGGTATGTCATATCCTTCAAAACAATATAACATGTATAAGAATATGACTCCTCATGCTGACAATTCATACATTGCAAATCCAAATGCAGAAAGAGCTCTTAACATTCTTGCAGGTATGAGATTTGATCCTACAAGTCAGATAAACTCCGTAAAGGATGCATATAGACAGGGATTATATAATATAAATCAATCTGGTGGACTTACACAAGGACAGAAAATGGCAATGCAAGTTGCTTAGAATACAGGATATGCAAAGAATCTTGCAGATGTATATAGCCAAGCAAATGATATAAATAATAAATACAGAGCTGCGTATGCACAAGCTGCATTGTCTGAAGGACAAAATGCTGCATCTAGATAGCAGTAGGCTCTTGCAACACAGCAAGAAAACTACAGACAAGCTGTAGCCAGAAGATTGTTAGGCATGGAGAGTGCTCAGAAAGGTAAACTTAATATTCTTAATACTATTGCTAAGCATATATATGATACAAGACAATCTAACAGAGCCTTGGATTATAATAATAAGATGTTAGATCTGTATAATAGACAATTAGATATTGATAAAATTGGAGCTATGAATAGTATTCAGAATAGATATTCAATACCTTATGGTAATTATTTAACACCTTATGGTAATTACCAGAATCTTTTTAATATTAATGATGATCTTTTTAGAAGAGTTATGATAGACTCTCCTAGTAAACCTAAATAATTATGAATACATTAGGACAAGAACAACCCGTTGTTTATTCAATGGATGAAATCTTTAATCCTACTACAATGAATATGGTACTTCAAGCATAGCAAAATTATGTAAACGCTATGCGTGAAGACTATATGTAGGGTGTTAAAGATATGAAGGATTTTGTAAAATAGTATGGAGACTTTTATAGTCCATTTGCAAAAGATAATGCTAATTGGGATCGTCTTACAAACGGTGCCATTAGAGAAGCTATGTCTAAATATGGTCCAGATATGCTTAGATCTCCCGAAGGACGTGCAGAGATATAGAGAATAATAGCATCAGTACCATACGGTGAGTTAGCATAGTTAAAAATGGGTGCTGAAGCAGGAAAACAATACCTTAAAAATAGAGCAGAGTTATAGGCCAGGCGTAAGTATAATAAAGATTATGAAGATTATCAGTTGTAGCAGTTAGGATTACCTGATTTTGAACACTATGATACTCTTAATAATGGTATATGGACTAGAACATCTCCAGAAGAATATAAAACACTTACAGAGCTTTCAGATCCTATATATGAAGGCATGAAAGCTAGTGATAAAGGAAATAAAGGTGGATATAGATATAAGGGTATTGATGAGAATGATCTTTTAAATATAGCAAAGGATAGAGCTTAGTATTTAAAGAATGATCCTCTTGGAGGTTATTATTACAATGTGGTAAAAGAACGTGTTCGTAATAATAATCCTAATTTAACTAAAGATCAGTTAAATGCTTTGGCGGATCAAGAATTTATGAAAGATGTTGCTCATTCTCAAGCTAAACGTAAATACAATGAGAAAGAAGCTGACGAATTTGCTTTAACTAGATTTAGAACAAATGAAGGTATTCGTGAGCATGCAGCTAATGCAGCTACAGATTATGCATATTATAAGAAAAAGGCTGCTGATGAGGCTAAAAATACTAAGAATAAGGAATACCAAAACATATTTAGAGAAGCTGACCGCACAGGACATGGATCTGTACATTATGATACAAGACAAACCGGTAATCTTAAGATAAATTCATCACCTGGTTCTGGCATATCAGAAGAATATGATAAGTCTGGATTTACTTATTATAAAATACCATCTAATAAAATAAATAATCTGTTATATAGTACAAAATCTGTATATGGTAGATACAAGCCTAGTAGAAGTACTATAGAAAATGCAAGTCTTAAAAAGAATTATGCATTTGTTCCATCTGGAGAAATTCATGCAAAGAAGGATTCTCGTGGAAAAACTAGATACTTTATTTCAGGATATGTTAAATACAAGGATGGAGAAAATACAGTTACTGTAGGACGTAATGGTTCTGATATAGTTTATCAGATGGAAGTATTTGAGAAAGATTATACATACAAACCAAAATATTAGGAACCTTAATTTTAATTAAAATATAAATACAATGCCTAATTTTAACAATGGATTTAAAATAATAAATCCTCTAGAAGAAATGTAGAAAATAGCTCCCAAGAAGTTTACAGTTCCTGGGGGCTCTTCTATGGATAAAGCTAGACGTAATGTTTAGCAAGTTGTAAAACGTGCAAACGAAAAGGAGGAATCCGAAAAACGATATAAAGAGTTTCTTGAAGAACAAAGACAAAAAGCAAACAAAATTAGAGAGCGTCGCAGAAAAGAATATGCTGAGTACGATCGTGAAATGAAAGAAAAGAAGGCTAAAAAAGAAGCCGAAGACGCTGCTGAACAAGAAGCACGATCAAAAAAAGCCGATGAAAATTACGAAAAAAGTTTTACTGATTGGGTTGACGAACTTGCTAAATACAATGATGATTATAAAGGACGTTTAGCAAAGGGTGTTGTAAAATCTCAGCATAATAAAGAAGGAGCTTGGGATACTAGAAGGTGGATTCTCAAAGGAATGTATAATGTCAACAATATGGTTGGCGATTTGGTTAATGATGCAACTGGAGTACATTTAACAGAATTAACTGGTAAAAAATCATATAATGATTTAAAGAAAGCTGCAACTGATGCACATAAACAAATGCTTGATTATCAAAATAATATAAACATAATTGAAAATCAGAAGTAGTTGTTAATGGAATCAGCAAGTGTAAAATCTCCAGAAGATCCAGGATTTAAAAACCAATACGATCAAATAAAACAACAGATTCAGGAATACAATAATCAAATAAACGCAATCAAGCAAAAGATGCAAGATCCTACATTAAAGTAGCTTGATGAAGAGTATAAGATGGATTATGTACGTGATCGTGACGGTATTTTCCGTACAGTTGCTACGACATTGTGGGACGGACTTAAAGAATTGTCTATAGGAAATTCACAATAGAAAGCACACCTTAGAAAAGACGTACAAGATTCTAGACGAAAACAAATGTTATCAGAATATGATTTCTATATGAGTGATCATAATACGAATAACATTGATGATGGTACACCTGAATATCAAAAGAATTATGAGAAAGATCGAAAAAAGTTAATGACGGATTTAAAAATTGCAAATAATACGTTAAAACAAATTGATCTTGAAAACAAAGAGTATAATGAGCAATATAAAAATACTGCTAAAGTACAAGATAAATTACAACAGTATTTTAAAGTTGCTGATGCATATACACAAGCAAAAGAAGCTAACCAGAACGCAAGTCTATTTAGTAAAAACTATTGGATGTATGTTGCTCCAGGTATGATAGGAAGTTCCAATTCATCTCCTGATCAAATATATTCTAATGCTATGCAATATGGATCACTTGCAGCAGGAGCTGCAGTATCTATGGCAGGATATCCAGAATTAGGAGCAGCTATTGTAAATACTGGAGGTGCTTTAGCAATTCCTGAACAAATTAGAGGAGGATTTGCAGAAAACTATTCAGAAATAGGTGACAAAAGAAAAGATACTTTATATAATTAGATAGGTGTTATTTCTGCATTTAATGATGATCCGCGAGCTAAAACAGATATACTTGAAGATTTAAAAAGACAAAGTATTGCATATTGGAGAAAACAAGGTCGTTCAGAGGAATGGATAAAGGATAAATTTTATTCAGGAGTGGATGAAAAAGGCAAACCTATTAGTACAGAGGAGAATTATAAAAACGTAATTCAAGACTTTGAAATGGGTTTAACTAAGAATAACGATCCAAGACTTCGTGAAGCAATGCTTAATTCTACGAAAGGATTGAAAGCACAATTCTGGGCAGATAATGCACGTACAATGGGTGAAATGCCTGTGCAATTAGCTATGAACTTTTTACCAACAAAACCAATGGCTAAAGCTGGAGAAGTTATTTTTGATGGTGCTGGTAAAAAAATAATGTCAAGTAAACTTATTAACAAAGTTGCATAGACAAAAGCAGGTAAAATTATATCTAAAGTATCTGGAGAAGCTAAGGAAATGCTAAAAGATACTGAACCTGGTACATATTCAAACGGATTTAGAAGAGCTTCTAGTACACTTAAAGATAGACTTAAATCTGGATATGGCGCTGGATCTACAGTAGGAGAATCATTAGGTTTTGGATTTGGAGGAAGAACTGTATTTGGTGCAGCAGGTGCAGGCGTTAGAGAAGCAGCACATCTTGGATCTAAATTATTGACGCCAGAAACTAAAGAATTCTTACGTGTATACGGTGAACGTATGATGAATAAATACCAAAAGGTATATGATAAGTTATTGCCTAAAGATTGGATGCGAATTGGAGCAAGATATGGAATGTATACTGCTCGTAGAGGTATGATGCAGGCTATGTCTGAAGGTGCAGAAGAAGGTGTTCAGTACTTGAACTCTAAAGAAGATTTTGCATCTAAATATGGTTTTGGTAATGCATCACTTGGTGATCTTATTTTTAACGACTTTACACAAGGTGGAAGAGTAGCTGAGGCTTACTTGTCATTAATGGGTATTGGTAATTCTAAACTTGATGATGATCTTGAATTCTGGCAGAATGTTAAAGGCGGTTTTGCATTAGGTGGAATGGGTGGTTTTCATCCTGGACAACTTGTAAACTTCTACGGAAACGTAAAGAATATGTACAACCAATATCGTACTGACCAGTTCATAAGGGAGTCTGCTGTAATGAATCGTGAAAGAAATCGTTTAGATAGAGCTGCCAATGTTGCTTTTGCTGAACAAGCTATGAATAATAGAGAAGCTGAGGTAAAAGAAGCAATGGTGAGTATGTATCAGAATGATCGTAGAAGAGAAGAGCCTGAATATACTCAAGACGATTATGATGATAAAATAGCTGCTGCTAGTGGAGTAATGTCTTTAACTAAAAATAAAGATATTAAAGCTAAATTAGAGGCAAAGGGTATCAAATATGGTACAAAAGAATATGCTGTAGCTATAGCAGACTTGTATGATTTAAATCAACAGCGTATATAGAATACTTCACAAACTGCATAGAACAACTCAGAATTAAATGGTATATATGGAAGTACGGAATTTAATAAAGCTGTAGATGATATAATTACTGCAGCTAGAAGTGGAGATATATCAATTGATTTAGCGTTATCATAGGCTAGAGTAAAAGCTGGCAATGAGGCTGTAAATAAAGCTATAGAACAAGCTAAAAAAGACGGTGTGGATACTAATACGTCTGAGTTTAAATCAAAGCTTTAGAAGGTAAAAGAATAGGCTCAGAACGATGCAGAAGAAATAGGTCTTAATAATTATAGGCAATATATAAAAGAAAAGACACGTGTTGTTAATAGACTTAAAGCTTTGCTTAAATTTAAAGGTCAGCAAAATACAGCTAAAGAGTTCTTTGACTTCTTATCAAACAAACTTAAATTAAAGACAAAACGTCCAGATAGTAAGACTATATTAAATAGTACTATAGAATAGATCAAACAAGCTAAATAGCAATTGATGGAAATGGATCCTGAATTGAATTTAGGTTCTACTGATGCTGATTTGTTAAATGCTATAAATTCTATACAAGATATAGTAAATGTTAATGAAGATAATGCTCAACAATTAGAATTAAATAGTGTAGCATTAGCTGCAGATAGAGCTGTTACGGATTCTTATTTAAATCAGTTCTCATATGGACTTGTTAAAAACAAACAAGGAAAATATGAATATAATCCTACACAATATAAAAGGGAGGCAGACAAGCAATCTAGGTATTTTAAAGCCTTAATGAATGGAAATAAAGAAGAGGCTGAAAAGATACAAAAAGAAGATACTACTTCTGAGTACAACGAAGAAGAAGTAAAAAATAACGATTATAAGACACGAGTTAACAAGATAAGAGAAGCTGACAGACAAAATGCTAAATTAAACTGGATGGTGGCCGACGCTTATCAAGGAGATCTTATAACCAAGTATATGGAGCAGCTTGAAGAGGAAAGATCAAAAACTCCTGAAGCAAAACCTGTAAAACAAGATAAAGAAGACCCAATAGGAACACCTGTTGTAACAGAAGAACCTAAAACAAAATGGGAGGAAACTCGTACTAAACGTGAAGGAAATTTAGCTAAATCGAAAGAAAAATACGAACGTCGTAAAGCTAGGGCTAAAGAAATATATGAAAAGAATAAAAAGAAACTTAGACGAAATGCTTATGGTTCTTTTATTCCGGCGCTTCCTCAATTAGCACAAGCTGCAAATTATCTTTTATAGAAAGCCAAGACATCTACATATAAGATAGCTCAGTTTGTGGAAGATTTAAAAGAGATCGCAGAAGATATAGATATAGACAGTGTACTTCCAGCAGTAAAAGAACTATATAGTAAATATGCTGCAAAGCAGGCTATATTTAATTCTGATATATTGAACAATCTAAGTTCTGCTGAAGAGATAGCTCAATATGGATATGTAGACATGTCTAAAAATATTGTTCCAGAAACAGATTTATATTCTACTATACAACAAACTATATAGAATGAAGGAAATAATATAATAGATGGTATTTCTACATATTAGAATATTTTCGTAAATACGGAAAATGGTGTAGTAATATGTAAGAATACAGAATCTTATGATCATAATCCAGCTATAAGAAATGAAGACTCTAAATATAGAGTACAACAACTTAAAGCAAGTAATACTTCTGATGAATCATTTAAAGCAGAACTTGAAAAACAAGCTCCTTTCGGATTCCCAGTAGATTTATATGTAAAGTATAGAAACGTTGAGGGTGTAGAAGAAGCTGCTGTAACGCATTAGATTATGTTCAGACCTAGTGCTAGTATTATTGCAGGACAGATAGCCAGAAATTCTGTATTAGGTATTTTAACAGGAAATGAAGACGCTGCAAAACAAGCAAGAACTCTTATAGGATTTGATGAATTTGTAGATGATATACGTGCATTAAAAAACGCATTCGAAAAGGCTAATTATAAGATAATTTGTGCAAATCAAATGTTGTATGATGTAAATACTAAAACAGCATCACAAGCAGATATTATATGTATAGACAATGCTGGAAATTTACATGTTATTGATGTATTATCTTCATACACATCAATTAAACTTAGATGGGATAAACGTCCTGGATTTGGTGTAGTATATACCATACATCAGCGTGAAAAACAAATGCTACAGCAAATAGAAAAAATATTATCTGATAAGTTTGGACAGAAAGTTAAGTCTTCAAAAGTATTACCTATAACATGCGATATTACTAAAAATAATGAAATAGGTGTACAAAAGGTAGATGATAAAATACATTTCATAGATGTAGATACTAATAAGTCAGATGAAGAAGTTTTAGCTGAAAAACATAAAGAAGCTGAAAATGTTGTTAAAGAGTTAAATGAACAAATTGAGACATATAATAACTTAGTGCGTCAGTTGAATTCTGAATAGTATAAGATAATGGATTTAACTGATGTAACTGAACAACCATCAGAAGAACAATATGTATACTACATAAGTATCTTACAATCCAACTATAAAAGCGTTGTTAATAAGATTAATGAAATTAATGACCTTATACAAAAACGGGAGGAAAATAAACAGTTCTATGTAGACGATGATGTATCTATTAAACAAGAAATAGTTCCTATTGAGATTCAAGATAAAGTAGGTCGTTTGTCGTTCATGTGTCAAGAACTTGATCAAATGTTAGATATTGTATCAGGTCTTACTCCTACTACAGAAGTAGAGCATGAGAATGTGATTAAGTTATATTAGACTATATTTGATGCACAAACTGCTCTTGACGATGTGTTAAAAGATCCTGAAGCAAGACAAGTAGATGTCACTAAAGAAGAAGAGCTTATAGCTTCTGCGATGGAAAAACTTGCCGAGAATACAAAGAGCTTTGGACAAATATCTAAGTTTGTAAGCAAATGGTGGCTTGAAGACTTTGTAATAGATAATACAAATACAGGTAAAAACAATATATAGACGGTGGCAGGAAATGCTGAAAAATATTTAAGTTTATTCCGTACAATATCGAGTTGGACAAATACTCTGTATAATCATGTATTAAATGATTTACATAATAGACCTGTATTATAGGATTGGTACGATACATTATTGAATATATATTTCTAGAAACTTCTTAATAATGCTGAAAAGTTCTCTGAAACAGTTACAGATGAAGGACAAAAAATAGCATTACAAGAAAAGATACAAGAAGGGTAGGATCTTATAAAAGATTTTAATGAACAATTTGGAATGTAGGAAGATAAGGTTTATCCTGAAGCACCTACTAGTGAAGCCGAAGCTATAAATAGAATTTCTTAGAAATGGACAGATCTTTATAGTGAAACAACTGCGCACAATCCTGCATGGGACGCTATGTTATACAACGATTCATATTATAACATGTCTCAACAACCTGATTTCCTTGAAAGGGTTAAAGTATCATTCTACATAGCTAAACAGTCAAAACGCTATACAAATAGTCGTGGCTATGGTTATGACATTAAGCAGGGAGATGTTATGCTATACATTGAGTATACAGATAAAAATGGTAAAAAGAATTGGGCAGATCTTCCATTATTGATTAGTCCGGGATATAAACCATCTTCTAGAGAAGAAACAATAGATCGTATACGTAAAGTAAATAATGTAAATCGTAAATTCTCTAAGATAGTAAAACGTGCATTGGAAGTAGTTTCTAAAGATGCAAATAAAAAAATATCTTTCACTCTTAGTACAAATAAAGGAAGTATTAAATATGATGAACTTACTGGCATACATCCGGTTACAGACTTCTTATTCAAAGGACATGACAACGAGTAGGATTTATATACTATATAGACATCAAAAGAAAATAGAATAGGTGTAGCTGCGTTCACATTAAATAAAAGTAAAGGTACTATGTCTTATGATGTGTATGCAGGATCTGATTTACGTACACGTATTGGAGGTTTTGATGATACATATCAGAAACAGCATCTTGCTATTAACAACGGTGCTATTATTTATTTTTACGCTACTGGCAATAATCAGTATATTGGTGTACCTATTGAGACAGGATATATAGGAGAAGATTCTGCAAAACGTCTTGTATACCTTATGCAACAATATATACAAGGAAATAAATACATTGATGGCTATGATATATACGGATTGTTACGTCAAAGATTATACATGGCGGATCTTTCTGATTAGAAGAAATTGTCTCCATATAATAACATCAGTAACAGAATTATATTAAATACAAACGGTACTGTTGTAATAGGTAAAAAAACCTATGATATACAAACACAACTTGACGAATTAGTAAAAGTTGTTTCTAAAATGAGCAATAACGTAAATGCAAGATTGCTTAACGAGAATCTCATGTCATCAAATGATGTTATATTCTCATCACTTAGAACAACATTTAAAAATACAAGTGCTAATTCTATTACTCTTCCTAATGGATATGTATTCACAAGAGAGGATTTTACTCATCAAAATACTGATGGAAGTAGAGGTTCTACGTGGTTAGGTTATATGTTACGTAACAACATATTACAAACAAGAGCTATAGGAAAATCATATACACAGTTAAATATAGATAACTTCGGTGTTGTTGATAAGAATCAAGAAGTAAGTACTACTAAACAAGCTGTTGTTGAATAGGTAAAAGAAGAACATGTTCAACAGAAGAAGCGTAATTTTAGATTACTTGGAAATCTTACATTTGCACAAAGCGGACAAAAATTAAATACTAATTCAAATAATAATGAATTCATACAATCAGTGTATGATTATTTTGATAAAGTGTTTGGTAGCCATGATTTTGTACAATTTGTATAGAATAAATACCTTGAAGAATTAGGAAATGATAGATACGCTATAGGTCTGTGTTGTGATTAGATGATTAAATTATCAACATATGCTCCTAGAAGCGTTGCATATCATGAAGCATTCCATAGAATAATGGAACTCATGTTACCAGATAAAGTTAGACAAGAGTTTTATGACACATATAGAGCTAAAAATGGTAAGACATTGTCTGATAGAAAGATAGCAGAAGCGTACGCAGATATGTATATGGATTATATGACAAATAAAGATACTATAAAACAAGCTAAATGGTATAAAAAACCTTTTGCGTGGTTTAAGCAGTTTGCATTTGAATTAGGGCTTACTTGGAAGTTAGGTTTTAAAAATGCATATAATCTTAGAAATGTCGTATCTGAAGTAAATCGTGGAAAATACGCAAATAAAGAGATATCTGAAAGTAAACGTAAACGATTTAACAAACTATTTGGTGATAATCTTTATTATACAGTAAAGAGTAAAGGTAAGAGTGTTGACTTTAAATATCTTGCTAATTCAGGAGATGTAAAAGAAATGGTAAATGCTCTTGGTTATTGGATAGCTGTTTCTATGGATCTTGATTCTATAAATGCTAAATAGTATAAAATTAAAAATTCTGCACAATTTGTATAGAATATATCCCAGGATATTATTGACGAATTGTGTGGAGAAGGTCTTGCTGAATCTGAAATAGACGATATACATAGAGCATTTAGAGAAGTGTTTACTAGTGAAGACAAACTTATAAAGAATAAAAAGGGTGTCGCTACTGGATACACAAAAATATATCCTAAACTTGACATATTATTAGATAAAGTAAATGAATACATAGAATCTACAATAACTGCTTATTCTGGTAAGATAGAAGACGTTGTTAGCGATGAATAGTTAGATGATGAGACAGAAAAAGCTATGAGTAAAAACATAGATTAGTATGATAAAGCATCATTTGAAACGTCTAAACTTGATTCACTTCCAGAAAACGTAAAGTTTTTCCTATCTACTGTACCATATTTAAGATGGAATAATGATGAAGATGGAAATAAGGTATTGGATTATGATTTGTCCAAGAATAAATTCTTATCTCCAACATTTATGCCAATGACAGAAGTATTTAATACTCTTGTTAATGATTTACATTACTGTTCTTCTTTACAAGATCTCGATAAAGAATTAAAGAGATTATCAGAAAGAAGAGAAATGTATAAGTATGTGTATAATAAATTCCATAGTTTATATGAACAGTGTTATAAGCATAATGAAGACGGAAGTGTTAAAATAAACTATAGTGCAGAATCTTATTGTACATCTATATTATGTGCTCTTAGGGGTCTTAAAATAGATTTTATCACAGCTGTATCTAGAAAACAGGAATACGGCAAAGAAATAACAGTAGGTTCTAGTTCTTTGGATAGAGATAAACGTATGTACTCTAAACAATGGACTTCTTTCTTAGTATCGGGTCAAGTATCTGTGTTTAGAAGAGAGCGTGATAAGAATGGACATCTTGTATTTAGAGAAGGTATGGGAGGTGCTAATAATACAGATATATTCAGCAGAACTGCTAATTTTATATAGGAGCTTAGAGATGGATTGACATCTTCGAATGAATCATTTACTATAGATGGTGTTGAATATACAAAATCTGTGTTTGATGATATAGAGTCTCTTAAAACTTAGTTCATTGATAAATTAAACACTATTGGTATTATTTTCTCTAAAGACGCACTTAATAACATGTTGTCTACAAAATATTGTGGTACAGATGTTGAAGCATTATAGAGACTGTTAACAGATAAGGGTGTGGATGGAATTAGTTCATTTATAGATAGACTGTATAGTTTTGTTAAACAAGATGGTAGTATAGACGAAGAACTTGTAAATAAAGCTTATACTGAAAATGGATTTGTAAAAGAACTTGGAAATCAGCAGGGTATATATAATAGAAATACTATAGAGTCTATGACATTGGGTTTGAATGGTAAAAAACTTCATGCAGTATCTCAAAACAATAGTATATCTCATATTGTAAATGCTCTCAATACAAGAGATCCGAATAATCCACTTGTACATACACTTATGAAATTTGGATATAATCTTGATACATCTGATGGATTCTCTTCCGGTTCTATAATAATGAAGATGATAAACGATAATGTTCCGTTTAACATAAATACCCATATATATGTAGGATCTAAGACTGATAACAGAGGAGATGGCGGTACTGAATATAAGAACGAACCTCTTGTAGATGATTACATGGCTAAAATGGCTATGACACAACAAGGTTTCTTAATATTTCCAACACTTGCTGATAAAGGTACTTGGATGTGCTTGTCTGGTATAGAACTTCCTGGTATGAAATATTCAAAATCTGGCGTTATTGAAAATATACCTACAATAATGTGGCGTAATGGAGAAGCCTATATACGTCCATCTAATTAGGTGCTTGATCAAATGCTAGAATACGCCAAGGGAGAAAGGCTTGCTATACAACAATGTATGGAAGATCTTGGTTATAAAGACGAGGATATTCCTGGTTATACTAAACAAGGTCGTAAGATACTTCCAAAACCTGCTTATATAAAAAATTATCATACAAACAATAAAGTTAAGATAAATGGTGAAACTGTAACTGTAGAACCAAATGGAACAAGATTTTTATCATTGACTGAAGTTGTGCAGCTAGACAAAAATAATCATCCTATGTTTAATGAAGACGGAACGTTCAAAACTATAAACCTTAATGATTCTACTAAATCTAGCAAGAAAATGTTGGAATTAGCAAATGAATATTTGTTTGAAAAACGTTAGGATGAAACTGATGAATAGTTCTTAGAAAGACAGCGTCTTACTATGGCATATACTTTAAATATCCAATACAGATTAGAAGTTCAAAAGGCTATAGATTTAGGTTTAGTTTCCAAACAGGATGTCAGTGAATACAACTCTACTACAAAGAAATATGACACTAAGATATCAAAAGATTCAAAATATAGTATGTTAAATCTTGATACATATATGTTAAATCAAGATCAAGTACAATATGTTGCGAATAGAATATTTGAATCTACAGAGGCTTGGTAGAAATTACCAAATGGTCCTGCAAAACAAACAAGACTTAAAATAGCTAAAAGTTTAGCAATTGCAATAATATTAAGTGACACTAATACTAAATCAACAATATCTTCACAAGAAGTACAGAGATGTTTTAGCGGACACCCTGCTTTATTTAAAGTATTATATGAAGGCGATCATATTAAAGATAGCACGTTTGATATTCAAAAACGTATTGGTGGTATGTGCTCTACAGGAGATGATAACGTGGAAAATCTTCCAAACATGAAGTCTTCATATAGATGTGCTGAATGTAAAGATTATGAAGTTAAATCGTCTTCTGATATATTTAACCGATTAGATAAAATGTTCACAGATAGTGCAATACGAGATATGTACGCCATTGTAATGGAAAATAATCTTGGAAGCAATAGTTGGATTGAAGCATATGAAAAATCTGTTGATGAATTATTAAATGATGATAGACTTACTAATGATGATAAGAAAGCATTACAAAAAGCTGCAGAAAAAGGCCATCAATTCTATGAAGCGTATACTGGCGGTATAAATGTTGCTGACGGTGCTGCATATATAACAGATTAGATGTGTGAAAACTTATTACGTCTACGTGGAGGAGCGCTTACTGGAAGAGTTAAAAAGGCTTTTGATATACTCAGAAGTGGTGACAAATATAGCTGGATGGACAAATCTGAAGCATATAAAGATATTTACGAAGCTGTAAACATAGTTTCTACTAAATATACTGCATATGGATTTAGAAATCACACATTAAATGGAGAAGATCAGTCAGACGTTGCCGTAGCGTATTATAATAAATTTGCATTGTTTCCGTTATTTCCTTGTATTTCTACAGGTAACATGCATGAAATATACAACAAGATGCTTAATGAAAAAGTAGATATGTTGTTTATGACGTCTGCTGTAAAAGTTGGTTCACAAGGAGCTGTAGAATATGATGGAACTTCCATAAATGAACCATTTAATGTATATGAACAAGATTATGGATTCTTGCGTAGACAGCAGAATACAGATCCTGAGGAAGGTGATACGACTGCATTAGGTACTCAGATGGTAAAAGTAGTGTTACAGAACTTACGTACAGCTAGAGACAATTATATAAGTAACACGACTGGTGAAAAAGTTACAGGTATGCAGATTCTTGACTCTTTGATGGAAAGTATTAATAAACTTACTGAAATAGGATATCAAAAAGTAAAAGAAGAATTTGGTATAGATGAAAACGGAAAAGTTGACAATAAGAAATTAAGCGATTACTTAATTAGTCAGCTTTCTTCTAGAAATGCTAATAGAGGATTAATAGAAGCATTATAGTTGGATGAACACGGTAACTTTAAATGTCCTATTGCAGCTACTTCTGATTCTACATGGATTGAAAGTATATTAATATCTTCTATAAATAAAAGAATAATAGATATTATTACTCCAGGTAATTCATTTGTACAACGTTCCGTATTTGCTATAGAAGGTTCACAAACAGAAGGTGGAAGTATATAGTCTGATAAAGATATGGCACCTAGTATAAATGGTGGTAAAAAACTCCAAATGATTAATGAAGATCATAGTATGGATGCTGTGATATCTATTGATTATTTTGAAAACATACTTCCTAAAGATTTGTCATTTAATGAAGCAAGACAGTGGCTTATAGACAACGGTATTATAGGACAAGGCGCTAAATCTAATACTATTGGATACCGTATTCCTACACAGGCACAATCTTCTATTCATGCGTTACGTTTTGTAGATGTGATACCTGCTGTTAAATCTACTATAATATTACCTGAAGAGTTTACAAAGATAACTGGTTCCGATTTTGATATAGATCACCTTTATTTGGCGTCATTTAACTATAAGAAGTCAGAAGATGGAAAGACAGTATCACATGATCAGTTTGATCCAGATAGCGCTGAATATCATGAGAATAATATATTGAATCAAATGATGACGTTACTTAAAGATACAGAGAATTCAATTCATTCTCTATACAAGTCTATTGATAATGATACTGATTTGGCTACTGATATAGCAAAATAGATACCAGAACAAGGTTCTAATAAATCTAGGGTATATAACTTTGGATCATTACACGAGCAAGTTACACGTAGAAATGATTATATAACAGGTAAATTAGGTATAGCTCCTTATGCTCTTAATGTTACTAGTTAGGTGATGACTAGATGTTTTGGTGTAAGTTTTAAACGTAATACATTTACAGAATCTGTAGGAATTCTTAATTTTGATAAACTTATAGATATTGACAATAATTATATAGACTCTTGGATTTCTGCATTTATTAATGCTCACGTGGATATTGTAAAAGACCCTTATATTAGTAAAATGAACATTAATCAGTTTACGTATAATATGTCTAACCTGCTTATACGTAGCGGATTTGGTGAAACTGCAATGTGGTTCTTAGCACAGCCTATAATTAGAGACATGGCTAATGCAAGTAATTCTGCTAATAGTGAGTTTATGCGAGATGAAAACAAATTTAAAACTGTTTATAGTGCACAAAAAGAAGCTGTAGCAAATGCTGTATTAAAATGGTTACTTGAAAGTGAAGTAAGTGAAGATGTACTTAAGGTTTATACAGAAGGTGATCAAAGATACACTCTATAGAAAATAAGTGCTGTTAATATGATTAAAGATAAAAAAGATGTACTTAAAGAAATAGCTACACATCCTGGTGTTAAAGAAGTTACAGTAAGAGGAGTTAAATATAATGTAAGAGAAGTTCAACGTGATGTATTCTATGCTTGGAAAACCCTTGAAAAATATTCAATAGCTTTAGGAAATCTTGTATAGAAAACAAAAATTGACACTAAGAAACATGGTAAATCATTTTTAGCTATATATAAATATAGAGCTGATTTTTATAGAATGTTCTATGGAAAAAATGAAGATTCTTTGTGGGATATGGATTCTTTACATAATCTTGCGGAACGTTCTTGGATTAAGAGTAAAACTGACTATGCTTGTACATTACCATTAACTATACTTGGTAATTAGACATTTAATGCAAATAATGCATTTATAGCATACATTACAGACATTTATGATAAACTTAATCCTGAAAGTGAAAGTTTAAATGTTAAACAGCTTGAAGCAATTAGTAAAGCTGCTCAAACACAAATTAAAGCTCAATATATTGCAGATTATGCTAAGCAATATTTACATATGACTGATTAGGATATAACTAATCTATTCGTAGGAAAAAGATGTATGGCTAGACGTCTTAATATGTTGAATGCTGCTATAAGACAGAATGACAAATATAAAAGACTTGCCAATAATCAATTAATACAGTAGATTTATTCTTCTCAGGAATCAGAACCGGTATTAGTGAATGGTAAGAGATATGATAGACCTGCTTTTATAGCTATTGCGGATAGAGTTGGAGATAGTTCTTCTAATTCAGATATGCTTATAGATGGATGGGAAGATTTGTTAAATGATTCCGATCAATTTGTAAGAGCTTTTGCAAGAGATCTTATTGTATATGCTTATATGACTTCTGGTGAATATGCAGGATGGAACAATTTATTTAAATACGTTCCGCCAGCATGGATTAGAGGAGAAATAGATACCGATTATCAGAGTATGTCAAGTTATGTTGAAAACGTATTAACATAGTCTAATTTTGATTCAGATATGGATATTGATGATCTTGTGGCTAACAATTTCTAGGATTATAGGTGGGCAAGAAGATTGTCAGGAAAAACTAAAGAAAGTACTATAATATATAATGACACTAACGTATTGGTTACTGGTGGTATAAATGTTAGAAGTAAAGCTCCAAAATATGTCACTGTAAGAATACCGGGTGTTCGTGGAAACGATCCATCTAATTTTATATTATATCGACTTTTGACATATGTCGGAAATGCTGACAAAAACTTACGTTGTCCTGTGTATGTTTAGTTAAAGAAGAGAGGTTACGATTCTGGTCATAAATAGAAAATATATGAATATGGTTGGAAGTTTAATTATGCTGAAAACACGATGACTTCTGATGTGTTTAACACAACTACTCCTTCAAATGAATTGTAGTTAAATGAATCAGCTACAACAAACGATCCTATAGATTATATTAATAGTCTTGCTGAAATAATAAAAGAACATCCTGAGTTATTACAGCAAACTGGTTATGAGAAATTAACAGAATTAATATCACAGGAACCTAATAATACTCCAATAGAATCTTTACCAAATACAACAACTCCAGAACCAAAAGAAAATAATCTTGGATTTGATTCCATGGATGAAGTTGTTATGAATTCTGGAGGTGCTTACGGTGCAGATACAGCTTGGGATTTTTATGCAAGAAAAGCTGGTGTAAAACAAATAAATCATTACAGAGATCAAGGAAACCAAGTATTATCTAGTTCTTTAAATAAACGTGGTATTAAAGCTGCAGTATTATCTAAAGAACAAATGGACGATGCTAGAAATAAAATATTTGAATTACTCGGGAAACGCTATGATGATACTATCCAAGGAAACCTACAAGTACGTAATTTCTATTAGGTATCGTCTTCTGATGGAGTATTTGCTGTATCTACTATAAATTCTACAAATAATGGTGTTCTTGGCGGTACTAATACCGCAGTACAATTAGGTATCATGTTAAATAAACCAACACACGTATTTGATTTAAATACTGAAAAATGGTATAAATATGATCCTAATACTAAGGTATTTAAAGAAGAATCTACACCTGTGCTTACTAAGAAATTTGCAGGAGTTGGTACAAGAGATATACAAAAATATAAAGTATATAAAGATGGCAAGTGGGTTGAACGTGAACAATATGTTGGAGACGATAAAGCTAAAGTTGCTTTAAGAGCAATAGAAGATGTATTTAATAAAACTTAGGCGGAATTGTCTAAATCTTAGAGTACTCCGAGTTAGAATGTTAATAAAACAGAACAAGACAATAAAGGCAATGAAAGTTCAATAACATCAACAACTAATAAATTACCTAAGAATTATACTAAAGCATTAGAATAGATAGAAAAATAGTTTATAATTAATGATCAGACTACTAATATAGTAGGTAAAGATAACATTGAACATGCTATTCAAGAATTACATATAGAAATAAATGACGATTATTTAATATCAAATGCAGATGAAAAAGATGTATTAAATTTATTATATAAGACAAGTAAATTCATGGATGAAATGGAGAAGCTTGAAAATACTGGAATTACGATAATGCGTGAAGATTATTTTTATGGTAATTTTGCAAAGAAGATAAAACGTTTGACAGGAGAAATACCTTCTGATATTATAAATATTTATGATATTCAAGAAGGTGAAAAAGAAAAAACGATGGAAATTCCAAATTCCTTAATAAAAATAATAGATTTTATAGAATCTTTGAATTATAAACAAAGAGATATGTTGGATCGAATATTTGATAATCCTGTATATGATTTAAATCCTGCTTTATCTGATGATCAAATTGATTTAAGTAATGTCATAACAATAACAGATACAGTGGAAGATACTCGTCAAACTAATTTCTTAAAAGAATTAGGTATGTCTGATGAAGATTTAAAAGAAGCACAAGAAATTAAAAATCATTGTAAAGGAGGTAAATAATGAATGCATTTTGCCCAAATTTAAGTAATAAGAAAGTCAAACAAGAGTTTGATGAATTGACAAGTTTGTTCGGTGAGGACGCTGCTTATTTCCTCTGGAACAAGAATAATGGATATAGTTTGGATAAGGCGCCTAATGGCGCCGATTCCATTCTATTTAAGTCTCTTTTAGATAATTATAATGGAGATAGACAAGCAGCATTAAAAGCCAAAGCTAAGGTGTACACATCTAATTTTACGAATTGGTTTGGTGATTGGACGAAAGAAGATAAAACAGATGTATCTAAAGTAGTTGATGAAAATGGTGAACCTTTAGTTGTTTATCATGGAGGTAGTAATACTAAAATATTTAATACTAAAGGTGGACAATTTGGTGCAGGAATTAAAAAAGGTGATATAGGTACTTATTTTACACCTTCTAAAAAAAGTGCTGAATATTATGAAGCAATTTATGATTATAAAATTGGAGAAAAATGGCTTACATTAAAAGAATTAGCTGATAATGGTGAATTATCTGAAGAAGATATTAAATCTTTAGATGAGGCTTGGGAAAATGAAAAGCCTAATACTAGAGCTTTTTTCTTAAATATAAGAAATCCTAAAATTACTAATTATATAGGAGACAATACAAAAGGTTTTAATAAGGAAGACTATAATATAGATGAGAATGATGATGGACAATTTATTAATATAAATAGTTCAAAGCCTAAAGAATATGTAGCTTTTAATTCTAATCAAATTAAATCAGCTACTGATAATAAGGGTACTTTTTCTGATCAAAACGATAGTGTATATGAATCTAAACAAGATACAGTAAGTCAATAGGAAAGAGAATAGATATATAATTTTATTGAAGATAAGAAAAGACGTTATTTATCCACTAGTTATTATAAAATGGATAAATCAACACGCGAAAGTATAAAAGATAATATAAGAAGTGAATTCGAGTCTAAATTTAAACATCTTCCGTATGAACTTAAATTTTAGTATGATAAAAAACGAGATCGTCTTATTGCATACACAGAACCTAAGTCAAAGAAAGACATCGCACAATGGTAGTCTATAATATTTGGTAAATAGGATGCCAATTCTCCATTCTCTGAATCTGATACTGAAGCAGTAATGAAAGAAATATTAAGAGAAGTAAGGGGAGACAGTACACATGAACGTCTTATAGCCAAAGCTATAGCAAAAGCATTGAGAGGTAAACATATTTCTTTTGAATTTACTACATCATTACCATTAGATACTGCTGCAAGATATGATGCGTATAGACATGTAGTACAGATAAATAATTATGCTATTTTTAGAAATGATAATGATTATTCAAATAGTCTTACATAGACTATAATGCACGAGTTATTGCACGCAGTTACAGTAGAAACTATAAACGGAAACGAAGAGTTGAAGTCTAAACTTGAAAATCTTTTATCTAAAGTTAAAAAAGCTTTAGGAGAAGAAGCAAAAGATTATGGCTTAACTGATATATATGAATTCTTGGCAGAATTATCTAACATAAAATTTGTAGAAAAACTTCAAGAAATTAAAACAGGCAAGAAAGATATTTCATTCTTTTAGAAAGTACGTAATTTTATTAATGAGGTTATAAAGACTATAGCTACGTCAATAGGTGTACATAAAAATACTGCATATGAAGATGCAATGGACTTACTTATGTAGTCAATGTTCCCATAGGACTTCAAGTTAAAAGTAGTATACCAAGAAAATGCACCTACTATATTTGATTCTACTGCTCAACAAGGTGAAATTAAATCTAAAATACAAAAACAATTCTCCATTCTATATAAAGCATATAAAAAACTTCCAAATAAATCTGCGAAACGTGAATAGATTCAAAACGAAGTATTTGAGACTATAAATGAATTGTAGTTGCAAGATGATCAATTAGCTATAAATACTGCCTTAAATATGGCTATACAAAGCATAGGTATTGTGGATAATCTAACAGGAGAAGCTGCTTCAAGTACAGTTCTTGGATTCTTACAACAGCAACAATAGTTATCTATACCTTATGATGGTATTACACCAGATAATCTTGTGTTGATGTATCAAAATTCTATAGCATTCTATTCAAATCTTGTTAAAAACGAAATACCTTCCGTAGATGATAAAGATATGACTTCTAATAATAGAGCATTGAAGAAAGAAGTAGAAGCCGCTATAGATAGTGCATACAACTTATGGAAAGAAGCTCTTGTTACAGTTACAGATAAAATCGTTGATGAAATTGTAGATAATGAGGTTATAACAAGTGAAGATCAAACAAAAGAAGATATGAAACAAGTATTGAGAGATTATCTTCATAGAAATGCAATGTATGGTGATATAAATACATGGTATCTGTTCACATCAAACAATGCACGATCACAGAGTCCTCTTATAAAAGCAGCATTTGATTTAATACAATATGCTGAAACTAAAACTTTAAAAGAGAGTTATAAAGAAAGATCTAAGATCTTAAATGCTTACAGAAAAGCTAACGGTTTAAGCAAAAAGCTTACTCGTAATTGGCAGAAACAATTTATGGAATTTGATAGAAACGGAGTACCTACAGGATATTTTATAAGACCTATCAATTACGGATAGTATTTATTAGATGTTGACGATAAAGTTAAACAACTCAATGAAGAATTCTAGAATAAATATGGTTTCCATTATATTACTGATGATATAACAGGTAAGTTGATTAATAGCGTTACTAAACAGTTTGCTGATGATGAAGAATGGGAAAATGGTAAAATGCCTACTATTGTTGAATATCAATTAGCTTTATAGAAGTTTAAATGTGAAAGAGCTAATTTAAGATATACATATGATTATTAT
>ULYQ01009126.1_pt1 | contig 38672 bp, 34 predicted proteins | sample 1962271 | NCBI WGS metagenome assembly ULYQ01 (sample SAMEA4835865, study PRJEB28245) | human gut metagenome | biome: gut microbiome; material: fecal sample | place: Denmark | collected 2008
GATGCTGCCAATGCGGGAACACTTAAGTAATTTGCTGTAAATAACTGATATACAATCGTCTGTGTGTAAGATTATACTTCACTCAGACGATTGTTGTGTGTATATGTATATATGAAATTTGGTATAGTATCAAAGATTATACGTTGGGCGGCAGCCCTTTTCTTCGGCTCAACTATTCTTGCAGTTGTAGTCTATCGTTTTGTACCGGTATACATTACGCCGTTGATGGTAATACGTTGTGTGCAGCAGGTAGGCGAGGGCAAGTCGATAACTATGCATCATAGCTGGAAGTCGCTTGATGAAATTTCACGTCATCTTCCAGTAGCTGTAATGGCTAGCGAAGACCAACGCTTCCTTATTCATCACGGATTCGACTTCGGCGCAATTCAGAAGGCTGCCAAACGTAATGCTCGTGGTGCAGGACGCAAACTCGGAGCCAGCACCATATCCCAACAAACGGCTAAGAATGTTTTTCTATGGCCTGGTCGTAGTTGGACGCGTAAGGGTTTTGAGGTTTATTTTACTGCGCTTATAGAGATGCTTTGGAGCAAGCAGCGTATCATGGAAGTATATCTGAACTCAATAGAGATGGGTGATGGTATATACGGAGCTGAAGCTGTGGCAAAATATCATTTTGGTAAGACGGCATCCGAACTAACTCGTTCGGAGTGCGCTCTTATTGCTGCAACACTGCCCAATCCACGCAAGTTTGACAGTAGCAATCCAAGTGCCTATATGCGAGCTCGTCGCGGTAGTATTGAATATCAAATGAAGTTTATTCCATCATTCCCGCGCGAAGGTGAGGATTACGACCCTACTACAACATCCGGTGGGGTTTATCATCGTCGTCGATAACTTCTTGACACTTTTTTGATAACTTTACGAACCGTATTAGATAACTTTACGATATTCAATTAATAACATAATCAAGCAAGTGGAAAATCTTCTTTCGTCGCTCAACCCCAACCAACGTGCTGCCGTTGAATACATTGACGGAGCTCAACTTGTCATTGCTGGTGCCGGATCGGGCAAGACGCGTGTCCTTACCTACAAGATTGCTTATCTGTTGAGTCGTGGCATGAATCCGTGGAATATTCTCGCTTTGACCTTTACAAATAAGGCTGCGCGTGAGATGAAAGACCGTATAGCTCAGTTGGTCGGTCCGGATCAGGCTCGTTATTTGAATATGGGAACATTTCATTCCATATTCTTGCGCATACTGCGCGTTGAGGCTGAGGCGATAGGGCTGAGGTCAAACTTTACTATTTATGACGATTCCGATTCGCGTGCTCTTGTTGGTTCTATAATTAAGGAAATGCAACTTGACGATAAGGTGTACAAACCTTCGGCTGTACTTTCTCGTATAGGAATGGCCAAAAACAATCTTATCACACCTGATGCTTACATGTCAGATCCACAGTTGCACGAACGTGATTTGCGTTCTAAGATGCCACGGATAGGCGACATATATCGTATCTACGCCCAACGATGCTTGATGGCCAATGCTGTCGACTTTGACGACATGCTTCTCTTCACTTACATTCTTTTCCGCAATCACCCCGAAGTGTGTTGCAAGTATGCTGAGAGGTTTGTTTATATTCTTGTTGATGAGTATCAGGACACCAACTATGCTCAGCAGTGTATTGTCACTCTTCTAACACGTGAGAATAGCCGGATTTGTGTGGTGGGAGATGATGCACAGAGTATTTATGCTTTCCGTGGAGCCAATATCGACAATATTCTGAACTTTCAACGTCTGTATAAAGATTCACGACTTTTTAAGCTTGAGCAGAATTATCGTAGCACGCAGAATATTGTAGGAGCAGCCAATTGTCTTATTCACCACAATCGCAGACAGATAGAAAAGACCGTATTTAGCGAGAATCCTGAGGGCGACAAGATTACGCTTAATATAGCCTATAGCGATAAGGAGGAGGCTGCTATTGTGGCAAACGAGATTCGCCGATTGCACAATCGTGAACATGTGCCTTATGGAGGATTTGCCATTCTGTATCGCACCAATGCCCAAAGCCGTATCTTTGAGGACGAATTGCGCAGGCAGGGAACGCCTTATCGTATTTATGGCGGTATGAGTTTCTACCAGCGCAAGGAGATAAAGGACATAATTGCTTATTTCCGACTTGTTGCCAATCCTAATGATGAGGAAGCATTAAAGCGTATAATCAACTATCCCAAACGTGGCATTGGGGCTACGTCGGTGGACAAACTTATAGCTGCAGCACGCCGCTACGACAAGGGTCTGTGGACTGTAGTTTCAAGTCCTACTACTTTCGCGCCAGAAGTAAGTGCAGCTGCAGCTCGCCGTATAGTGGCGTTTCACGACATAATTCAGACCTATATCGACCAAAACAAACAGACTGATGCTTATGCTCTTGGACGACTTATAATAGAACAGACAGGACTTGCTGCTGAAATATTTTCGGGTGGCGATGATGATGCTCAGGACAGACGTGAGAATGTGGAGGAATTCATCTCCGGACTCCGTGACTTTGTCGATAGCAAGCGTGAGGAAGACCATGCCGATGAGGTTTATATTGACCGCTTCTTGCAGGAGGTGGCTCTTATAACTGATGCCGACCGCGATACGGATAAAGATGAGCGTGCTATGGTGTCGCTTATGACCATTCATGCCTCTAAGGGACTTGAATTTGACACTGTCTTTGTGGTTGGTGTTGAGGAAAATTTGTTTCCCAGCCCGAGAGCTTGTGAATTCCCGCGCGAGCTGGAAGAAGAACGTCGTTTGTTTTATGTGGCCATTACACGTGCTGAGAAGCGATGTCTGCTGTCTTGTGCCAAGAGTCGTTATCAATATGGCAATATGTTGTTTAATGAGCCGAGCCGTTTCTTGCGTGAGATAGATCCGCAATGGATGAAAGTGAATGGACGACTCGCATCAGACCGTAGCAAATTTGAGGAGAGGAATATTGGTAGCTCGCCAAATCCAATACCGGATTTGGCAAGATTCCGTAGGTTGAGTGCTCAGAAAAATTCGGCACTTACGAGGGGTATAGAAACTGCAAGGCCTTCGGAAATATCACCAAAACAAACTATCTCAATTGGCGCTCGAATCGAACATCAACGTTTCGGGTTAGGACGCGTGGTTAGTGTTGAGGGAAGTGGTGAAAATGAGAAGGCAACAGTTGAATTTGACAACGCTGGAGTGAAGACATTATTGCTTAAGTTTGCAAGATTTAATGTGGTAGGGTAGAATTTACCTTACCACATTTTTATTAGCGTACCCTCAGACGGTCGCCCACCTGAATCTCGTAGTCAGGTTGCAGATGGTTCATCTTGTACAGACTCTTCAGTCTGATGCCGTACAATTGAGCTATAGAGTACATGCTTTCGCCTGCTCTTACGATGTGTGGTGTACGGCGGAACTGCTTCTCGGCACGTTTTTGTTTCTTCTTTAGATAAATGACGTCACCATTTGCGAGCACGTCTTTTTTGCCACGTTCGTTATAACGAGCCAATTTGCGTGCTGAAATGCCCATCTCACAAGACAGTTCAGCGAAAGTGTCGCCTGTCTTTGCCATGACATAATAGTTCTTGTTGTAAAATTTTATTACATGTATAGAACCGTCAGGTGCAGGCTTGTCGGTTGATGCGTGGCGCGCCATAAAGCGGTCGAAAGAAGTGGCACGGTCATATTGGTTGAGATTGTACAGCTCAATTATCTGTATAAGCTTTGTTGCATACTGAGGGTTTGTTGCATATCCGCACGCCTTCAGTCCATGTGCCCACGAGCGATAGTCGGTACGCTTGTGGTCAAAAAGTCTGGCATAACGCGACTGTTTTGCCAGAAAACGGCTATGGTCCTCATAGCTCTGTCGTGCATTGTCGTAGGCACGGAAGCATTCACCGCGTGCATCGTCGTCGTGATAGACACGTCGTCCAGTCCATCCGTGGCACTTGATGCCGAAGTGATTGTTGCCTGCGCGCGTCAAGTCACTACGTCCTGCTGCGCTTTCAAGCAGTCCTTGTGCAAGAGTGATACTGGCAGGAATGTTATAGCGCAGCATCTGTTCGATAGCCAAGTCCTTGTATTGGTCGACATATGCTTTGTAAGCCGAGTTCCATTTCATTTGTGCCATGGCTGTTGGAGAGCCGAAAATGAAGCACATTACGAGTATATAAGCCGTTCTCTTAAGAATATTCATGTGATTTTTGGTTGTTATTTGCTTGGTTTTGTACTTTACGCAATTATTTTACGATGTAATTGCAAAGTTACTGCTTTTCAGTAATAAAACATCAAAGAGTTTTAGGTTTTGACATAAATTTTTGTACCTTTGCATTTGTGTTGTTGCGTTGCCTATAGGCAATGCAGTAATTAAAGAAAGATACAAATAATAAATATAGAATAATAATATAAGAATATGAAAGCATTTGTTTTCCCCGGACAGGGATCGCAGTTCGTAGGTATGGGTAAAGACCTCTACGACAACAATGAGACAGCTAAAGAGCTCTTCGAGAAGGCCAACGAAATCCTCGGATTCCGTATTACAGACATCATGTTTGCCGGTACTGACGACGAGTTGAAGCAGACCAAGGTGACACAGCCTGCAGTATTCCTGCATAGTGTTATTTCGGCCATCTGTCTTGGCGACGACTTCGCTCCTGCAATGGTGGCAGGCCACTCTTTGGGCGAGTTCTCTGCACTTGTTGCTGCAGGCGCACTCTCATTTGAGGATGGTGTAAAGCTCGTTGCTGCCCGTGCTATGGCTATGCAGAAAGCATGCGAGGCTGCTCCTGGTACTATGGCTGCTGTAATTGGTCTGCCCGACGAGAAGATTGAAGAAATTTGCAAGGAATCGAGCACTGACGGCAACATCGTCGTAGCTGCTAACTACAACTGCCCGGGTCAGCTCGTAATTAGTGGAAACATCGACGCTATCAATGCTGCTTGCGAGAAGCTTAAGGCTGCTGGTGCCAAGCGTGCCCTTCCTCTCAAGGTGGGCGGAGCATTCCACTCGCCCCTTATGCAGCCTGCCAAGGAGGAACTTGAGGAGGCTATCAAGGCTGTTGAAGTTAAGACTCCTAAGTGTCCGGTCTACCAGAATGTAGACGGTATGCCTCATACTGACCCCGCAGAAATCAAGGCTAACCTTATAGCACAGCTTACAAGCAGCGTTCGTTGGACAGCAAGTGTGCAGAATATGATTAAGGACGGTGCCGACGACTTTACAGAGTGCGGACCGGGCAAGGCTCTGCAGGGTATGATTGGACGTATCGACAAGAATGTCAGCGCTCACGGTATCGCCTAAATACTTATGGGACGACAGAAGATAATAATCTATCAGATATTCACCCGCCTTTTCGGCAATCGCTCCAATGGGTGCAAGCCCGGAGGCTCGATTGCCGAAAACGGATCGGGCAAGATGAGCTTCTTTACCGATGAACTGCTGCATGGCTTGCGTGCCAAGGGCTACTCACACGTGTGGTACACAGGCGTAATACGCCATGCTACCACAACCGATTATACCCAATATGACATTCCAAGTCAGCATCCTGCAATTGTCAAAGGCAAGGCAGGATCACCCTATGCAATTGTCGATTATTATGACATTGACCCAGACTTGGCTGACGATGTAAATAATCGTATGCAGGAGTTTGAGCAGCTACTTGACCGAAGCCATCGTGCCGGATTGAAGGTAATAATCGATTTTGTGCCAAACCACGTGGCTCGTCAATACCACTCTACGGCAAAGCCCGAAGGTGTCCACGACCTTGGTGAGGACGATGACACGTCGATGGGTTTTTCTGCTGCCAATAATTTCTACTATTGTCCAGGCACTCCATTCCAGCCACATATTGATACCTACGCAGGTGAGGCAGAACCGTATTGCGAGTTCCCTGCTAAGGCTACAGGAAATGACCATTTCGATGCTTCGCCCTGTGTGAACGATTGGTATGAGACTGTCAAACTCAACTATGGTGTTGACTATCTCGATGCTGGTGGACGTTCTGAGCACTTCGCACCAATGCCCGACACATGGGGCAAGATGACCGATATATTGATGTATTGGGCAGCCAAGGGTGTTGACGGATTCCGTTGCGATATGGCTGAGATGGTGCCTCCCGCATTCTGGCACTGGGCTATAGCCAAGGTTAAGAAGGCTTATCCTGAGATAATCTTCGTGGCCGAGGTATATAATCCGCTCGATTACAACCGCTATGTTGATGCTGGCATGGACTACCTATATGATAAGGTAGGAATGTACGACACAATGCGTTCTGTAGTATGCGACAATTGCCCAACATCGCAGATTACTACTGCATGGCAATGGGTGGACGGCATAAGCAATCACATGCTCTACTTCCTCGAAAACCACGATGAGCAGCGCATTGCGAGTGACTTTTTTGCAGGTGACCCATTCAGAGCCTATCCGGCACTTGTGGTCAACGCCTTGATGCGTAGCAATCCGTTCATGGTATACGCCGGACAGGAGTATGGCGAGCGTGGAATGGATCAAGAAGGATTCAGCGGACGCGACGGACGCACAACGATATTTGACTATTGGACTGTTCCTTCGCTCTATCGTGCACACGTCAGCCATTCGCTCACAGACGACGAGAAAGCTTTGGCTTCGCTCTACGATAAAGTACTCAACATAGCCGCAACAGAAAAGGCAGTAGGCGAGGGCGATTTCTTCGACCTCATGTATGTCAACGTACATCTGGCACAGCGTCAGTATGCATTCATGCGTAAGGTAGGTAATGAGATGCTGTTCGTTGTGGCAAACTTTGCCGATGAACGTATGGAGTGTAGGGTCAATATCCCGGCACATGCTTTCGACTTCCTCAATATCCCGCATGCCGATATGACTGCCGACGATATGCTTGGAGGCGCTCCGCTTAAGGCTCAGCTTGAGACTCAGAACTACATCGACGTTGGGGTAGAGGCACACAACTGCAGAATATTCAAATTCAATCTGGTTATGGACAAAGAACCAATATTCAACGAGCACAACAAGGAGAAATTCCCTCCGGCTCATACAGCCGAGCATCTGCTCAATCAGACTATGGTAAGACTGTTCGGATGCGAACGTTCGTCTAACGCCCATATCGAGCGCAAAAAGAGCAAGATGACATTCATTCTCGACCATAAGCCCTCACGCAAGGAGGAGAAGATGATTGAGGACCGAATGAATGAGCTTATTGCCGAAGATCTCCCCTTAACCTACGAGGTAGTCGACCGCGACCATATCCCGGCTGACGTGCAGATTGACCGCTTGCCTGAAGATGCTTCAGAGAAGATCCGACTGGTTCGTATCGGTAACTACGATGTTTGTCCGTGTATAGGCAAGCATGTTCGCTCTACGGCTCAGATTGGCAAGTTCGTATTGTTGGGCACCAACTGGGACGAGATGACGAAAGCCTTCCGTGTAAGATTCAAGATTGTGCAGTAGTACAATTGCGACAACCAAGAGAGATAAATATTTAAGTAATATATCATAGTAAAAGCAATTACCATAAGGAAGATCTTTTATTAACAATAAAATTTAAATCATGACAGAAAACAGACAAACACTAAACCGCAACCTTGCTCAGATGCTTAAGGGCGGTGTAATTATGGACGTTACAACTCCCGAGCAGGCTCGTATTGCACAGGAAGCTGGAGCATGTGCCGTTATGGCATTGGAGCGTATTCCCGCAGATATCCGCGCTGCTGGTGGTGTTTCACGCATGAGTGACCCCAAGATGATCAAGGGCATTCAGGAAGCTGTCTCAATCCCGGTAATGGCAAAGTGCCGTATCGGTCATTTTGCTGAGGCACAGATTCTGCAGGCCATTGAGATTGACTATATTGACGAGAGCGAGGTGCTCTCACCGGCCGATGATGTTTACCACATCGACAAGAACAAGTTTGATGTACCTTTCGTATGTGGTGCAAGAAATCTTGGCGAGGCTTTGCGCCGTATTGCTGAGGGTGCTACAATGATTCGTACAAAGGGCGAGCCGGGCACTGGCGACATCGTTCAGGCTGTGCGTCACATGCGCATGATGCAGAGCGAGATTCGTCGTCTCGTCTCAATGTCTGAGGACGAGCTTTACGAGGCAGCAAAGCAGTTGCAGGTTCCTTACGATCTCGTTAAGTATGTACACGAGAACGGCAAGTTGCCAGTAGTTAACTTCGCAGCTGGTGGCGTTGCTACTCCTGCCGATGCAGCGCTCATGATGCAGCTTGGTGCTGAGGGTGTATTCGTAGGTTCTGGTATCTTCAAGAGTGGTGACCCTGCAAAGCGTGCTAAGGCTATCGTTCAGGCTGTTACCAATTTCAACGACGCAAAGAAGCTTGCTGAACTCTCTGAGGACTTGGGCGAGGCCATGGTAGGCATTAACGAGCAGGAGATTCAGGTTCTCATGGCTGAAAGAGGCAAATAATAAGTATTATGAGAGTAGCCATTTTAGCTCTTCAGGGCGCGTTTATCGAGCATGAGAAAATGCTCGCGCGCCTTGGCGTTGAGACATTCGAAGTGCGCCAGCTGCGCGATTGGGAGCAGCCTAAGGACGGACTCATTATTCCTGGTGGTGAGAGTACAGTACAGATAAAACTCTTGCGCGATCTCGGACTATACGCTCCAGTGGCTGAAGCCATCAAGAGCGGATTGCCCGTCTTTGGAACTTGTGCCGGACTTATCATGCTTGCCAAGACACAGGATGGCGAGCCTGCCAACCGTCTCTCGACAATGGACATTGACGTGCGCCGTAATGCCTATGGCCGTCAGCTCGGCAGTTTTTATACCGAGGCCCATTTTGAGGGAGTTGGCGACGATGTGCCAATGACGTTCATTCGCGCGCCTTACATCAACGGTGTGTCGGCAGATGCCAAGACACTTGCCACTGTTGGTGGACATATTGTAGCCGCCCGTCAGGGCGCACAACTCGTTACAGCGTTTCACCCCGAGCTGAATGACGACACACGTATACATGAATACTTCATTGACATGATCAGACAGTCGAAGTCTGATATGTAGAATTAAAAAAAGTTGAGAGTTGAGAATTGAAAGTTATGATATGTTTTTATGATAACATTTTTATTTATATGTTTATCAAAGTAATCATAACTCTCAACTCTCAATTCTCAACTTTATTATAATCTCACTACCGACTTCACGCCTCTTACTGTGCGTAGTTTCTTCAGTAGCGATTCTAATTTGCCAGTATCTTCTACAAGAACGTCAAGGTTGCCGCTGAATAGTCCGTCGTGGCTGTCGATATTTATCGACTTCATCACAATTTTCTCTTCCTTTGATATGATGCTTGTAATGTTGTTGACAATGCCCAAGTCATCGTTGCCGACAATACGAAGCGTGATATTATACTGCGACGCACCCTTACCGCTCCAACGAGCCTTGACTATACGATAGCCGAAACGTTTGCGTAGTTCAGGCGCATTAGGACACCCCTTGCTGTGAATCTTTATTCCGCCGTTCACCGTTACAAATCCGAATATCGGGTCGCCATAAATAGGTCGGCAGCACTTGGCAAGCGAGTAGTCCAATCCCTTAAGGTTCTGGTCGATAACCAGCTCGTCGTCGTTGCCCGCAAGACGCTTCATCTGCAAGTCCTGCTGGCTGTCGAAATTGTATTCGTCTGCAGAGCGCACTACGCCCGATGTTTTCAACCCTGCCTCATGGTCGCGGTATTCCACATACTGGTCAATAACGTCGTTGGCATCTATTTTCTCGTCAACAAGCTGGCGGTAGAAGTCAGACATCTCCTTGAATCCCATCTTCTTTATCAGATGTGACATCAAGGCATCTTCCATCTCTATCTTGCGGTTTTTGAACTTACGCTCCAGTATCTCCTTGGCATATAGCCCGTTCTTTACCTGCAGTTCTTTTATCGCCTGTCTTATCTTGGCTTTGGCCTTACCTGTCTGTACAATATTGAGCCAGTCTTGTTTAGGCGACTGGTTGTTTTGCGTCTGAATCTCTACGGTGTCGCCCGAGTGCAGTTGTTCGCGTATCGGCACATTTCGTCCGTTGATTCTGCCGCCCACACACTTGTTGCCAACGCCCGAGTGGATACGGTAGGCAAAGTCGAGAATAGTTGCACCCTTGGGAAATTTTATCAAGTCGCCCTTCGGAGTGAACACAAACACCTCGTCCTCATACAGGTCCATCTTGAACTGGTCCATCAGCTGCAGATTGTCGTTGCTTTCGAGCGCCGAACGTATGTTGCCCAACCATTCGTCCAGTCCCGATTCTCCCTTGATGCCCTTGTAGCGCCAGTGAGCAGCCAATCCACGCTCGGCAATCTCGTCCATGCGTTCTGTTCTGATTTGCACCTCCACCCACTTGTTTTCCGGACCAAGTACCGTGATGTGCAGACTCTCGTAGCCGTTCGATTTAGGCACAGACAGCCAGTCGCGCAGACGTTTGGGGTTAGGCTGATACATATCAGTGATGAGCGAGTATGTCTGCCAGCACAGCATCTTCTCCTGGTCTATAGGCGAATCGATGATGATACGTATGGCAAAGAGATCGTAGATGCCCTCAAAACCACATTGCTGTTTCTTCATTTTCTGCCAGATGGAGTGTATACTCTTGGTGCGGCCCTTGATGTGGCAGTTTATACCCATCTGCTTCAACTTCTCATCTATAGGCTGTATGAATTTCTCAATATACGCGTCGCGCGAACGTTTTGTCGCATTCAGCTTGTCCTTAATCATATAGTAGGCGTCATGCTCCAGATATTTCAGACTCAGGTCCTCCAGTTCACTTTTCAGCTTATACAGACCCAGTTTGTGAGCCAGTGGAGCGTATAGGTAGCTTGCCTCCTCAGCCACGCGGCTTTGCGCCTCCTTATTTGGCGTGTCGCGTATTTGTCGCATCAGGTTGATGCGGTCGGTAATCATAATCAGAATCACGCGCATGTCTTCGGCAAATGACAGCAGCAGATTGCGGAAGTTCTCGCTCTCGATGATAGGCGTACGCTGGTACAGCTCGTGTATGCGCACCAGTCCGTGAATAATCTGCGCTACGCTATGACCGAACTTTCGTTCAACCTCCTCCAGAGTCAGAATGCCGTTGATGATGCTGTTGTATAGAAGTATAGCCAGAACACACTCGCGCTTCATACCGATTTCGGACAGCTCCAACTCGGCAGTCTGAAAACTCAGCAATATAGGGTTCAGTCCGAATACATCCCTTTTTATCTTGTTGTCGCTGATTTCTTTTTCCAGTTGCTGACGAAGATAATTCTCGTCGTCAGGCTCAAGTGTGTCTCCCATAGTGGTCTTCAAGTGAGTGGCTATTCTCTGCAGTTCGGCCAACTCTTCAGTCGTAAACTTGAATTTTTCTTCCATAATTTACCCCTTTTGATGTTAATTACAAGGCAAAGATACAAAAAAATGGTAGAAAATTTCCTTTTTAGCAAAAAAGTATTTACATTTGTACATAGTAAGATGTCGCCACGAACAACACTTACTAACCTTACATGACATTTTCAAAACCTAAAAGTCAAAATATTATGTTATCTACAAACGATTTAAACCAGATCCAGCAACGTGGAATTACAGAACAGCAAGTGGAGCATCAGCTCGAACAGATAAAGGCAGGATTCCCTTTCTTGCGCATTGAGGCTGCAGCAGCTATCGGCAAGGGTATCATGGCTCCCGACGACGCTCAGCGCGAAAAGTTCGTTGCCGACTGGAAGCAGTATCTCGAGGAAGGCCACAAGGTGGTGAAGTTTGTGCCCGCCAGCGGTGCCGCAAGCCGTATGTTCAAGAATCTCTTTGCATTCCTCTCGGCTGATTACGACGTTCCCACAACCGACTTCGAGAAGCACTTCTTCGATAATATTAAAAAATTCGCTTTCAAGAAGGAGTTGTGTGCCAAGTGCAAGGCGAATACCGGACTTAGCGTATGCAAGCTGATTGACGCCGGACGATATAAGGACGTAGTAGCCAATCTGCTCGAAGCCAAGGGCCTTAACTACGGACAGCTGCCTAAGGGCTTGCTGCTCTTCCACAACTATGAGGACGGACCGCGTACTCCTATGGAGGAACACCTCGTTGAGGCTGCACTCTATGCCAGCTCTGACGGTGAGGCCAACATCCACTTCACCGTGTCGCACGAGCATCTTGAGCTGTTCAAGGGCAAAGTTGCTGAGAAACTTGAGTCGTTTGAGAAACTCTATAACATCCATCTTAATGTAAGCTTCTCTGAGCAGAAGCCCAGCACCGACACCATCGCTGCCAACCCCGACAATACTCCGTTCCGCAACGAGGATGGTACTCTGCTGTTCCGTCCAGGCGGCCATGGCGCCCTCATCGAGAACCTCAACGACATTGATGCAGATGTAGTGTTCATTAAGAATATCGATAACGTAGTACCCGACCGTATCAAGGCCGATACCGTATTGTATAAGAAGGTGCTGGCAGGCATACTTGTCGACGCTCAGAAGAAGGCATTCGGATACTTGCGCATACTTGAGTCGGGTTCTTACACTCACGCTCAGATTGAGGAGATAATCCGCTTTGTACAGCAGGACCTCTACTGTCGCAAGTACGACATCAAGGAACTTGAGGATGCCGAACTCGTAATCTATCTTAAAAACAAGCTCAACCGCCCGATGCGCGTATGTGGAGTTGTTAAGAACGTGGGTGAGCCTGGTGGCGGCCCGTTCGTATGCTACAATGCTGACGGAACAGTTAGCCTTCAGATACTTGAGTCGAGCCAGATCGACACCAATAATGCTGAGTATGTAGCCATGTTCAAGAACGGCACCCACTTTAATCCCGTTGACCTCGTTTGTGCTACCAAGGACTATAAAGGTAATCGCTTCGACCTCCTCAAGCATGTCGACCACAATACTGGCTTCATCAGCTCTAAGAGTAAGAACGGCAAGGAGCTCAAGGCACTTGAGTTGCCTGGCTTGTGGAATGGAGCCATGAGCGATTGGAGCACTATCTTCGTAGAAGTGCCCATAAGCACATTCAACCCCGTCAAGACCGTTAATGATTTGCTCAGAGATCAGCACCAGTAAGCGGTATAAGGAGTCTGGCAGATTCTAAATAAACTTATAAATAAAAACTCGTTGCATGTCCCTGAAGTAGGGAATATGCAACGAGTTTTTTTATGCAATTTATTATTCTTATAATTATTGGATAGAATGTCACATCTCAGAAAAACCACGTTGATATTCAGGAATATGAAAGAAACAAGCCTTTTGCTTAGAGAGATACTCCTGAAAGATATACCTGATATTGTATATTAGTTCATTCATAATTATAGTATTTCTAACGCGATGGCTGCGCAGGCTTCTGCGTCAGCCAGGGCATGATGATGGTTTGACAATTCATAGCCGCATCTGGCTGCGATTACATCAAGGGTATGACTGCCTTTGGGCCAAATTCGACGCGAAGCCACACAGGTACAGTAAAACTCATAACCGGGATAGTCCATCTGATAGACGCGGAAGACCGCTTTCAAGCAACTCTCGTCGAATGCCTTGTTGTGGGCTACGAGAGGCAGACCGGCTATCTTTGGCTCTATCTGTTTCCACACTTCGGGGAAGATGGGAGCACCATCTGTATCGGCGGCGCACAGACCATGCACCTGGCTACACCAGTAGTTGTAATATTCCGGCTCTGGTTTGATGAGCGAGTAGAACTTGTCCACTATCTTCCCACCGCGCACAATCACCAAGCCAACAGAACACACCGAACAGCGTTGGTTGTTGGCTGTTTCAAAATCGATAGCTGCAAAGTCCTGCATTACTTATCCTCCTTATATTTGTTCCACATCCTCATTACTTTTCCTGCAATCTCCTTACGGAGCCATAGAGGTTCGAGCACTTCAAGGTCTTCACCATTCCAAAGCAGTTCCTGTTGGAAGTCGAATGTCGGGCGGACATACAATTCAAAGATACTGTATTCTTCTGTTTGCTCAGTCTCTTGTTGCGACTCATGCAGAGGAAGGTCGCGTAGGTAGTTAGCCTGACTGGCACTGACCTTGATTTTTACCTTCTCAATTTCGGTGCCATCGCCAGGGATTACACCTATACAACCATTGAAGTATTCCTGTGGATTGAACTCTTTAGGATATTCAAACGTGTGGCTCGAAAGACGGAAGTCTTGGATGCGGTCAAGACAAAAGATGAGGTCATAACCGGCAGGCCAATTACGCCCCACCAAATACCAGCGTTGGCGGAATAGCTTTACGCATAACGGCATCACATAATGGTCGCGCGTATCACCTTTCCAGTAGTTGAAATAGTTGATATGAATGAAACGATTCTTCTTCATCGCATCTATGATTAGCTCCAAATATTCCCTACCACTGGGCACGTCTTCAAGGATAATCCTGTTCTTGATTGATTTGCTTTCAAGTAGAAAATTACTCACTGATAGCGTACTGAGTAACCAATTCCCAATACTTCCACTCTTCATGTCATCCATATTTGCGATGTAATACCTATATGGAGCGGTCTTTTCGCAGTCTATCGACAATCCGAAGGTGTCGAAGATATTCCACTTCCACTTGTGGAAAGTGCGCTTCAGCATCTCCTCTCCTCTGCTCAAATCTACATTGTCCATCCAACGGCGGTTCAGTTCCTCGAATGAAATCTTATGTGCTTGATAGATGGTCTCCACTATCCACACAAGCTTATTGGTTTGATTAAGTGCCATATTCGTATATTATATTTGTATAGATAACGTTTCGACTGCAAAGATATTACTTCGGTGTGTCTTTTTTGTTCACACCTGCATGTTTTTATTGTATTTTACATTAACTTTGCACACGTGTATATAAGCACAATAATAAACTATGAAATACGTAGAGTTGAATTTATTTCTTGAGGAGGAAGATGAAGTTCAAAGAATCTCTGCCCCGAACGACAGCAAAGAGCAAGTCTCCTCAACAAGCAGGGATTACGACCTTACAGATTTGTTTGCGAAGCTTTCCAAGTCCTCCTTCCGCAGTCGTTTCCGTCTTTCTGCGAAAGACAAGGAATACGTAGCCTCAAAAGGATTGGCTACTATACGCCAGCATGCTGAGGACTTCGTAGCCCGAAGGCTCGCTCCTGCTGTTATTCCAAATGACGGCAAGCAGACACCTATGCGAGGTCATCCCGTATTCATAGCCCAACATGCCACGGGCTGTTGTTGTCGCGGATGCTTCAGCAAATGGCACCATATTCCCGCAGGCAGACAATTGACAATGTCCGAACAGCAATATGCCGTAGCTGTAATAATGAGTTGGATAGAGCGACAGATATGAAGAACGACATACATACGATAAATCTCCAATATTACCACTCGCCATGCGGAGAGCTGGTATTGGCTTCTGTTGGCGAAGAGTTATGTCTTTGCGATTGGACCAATAATCCATGTGCCGAACGCAACATGCGTCGACTCGTGAGCAGTTTGAATGCCGAACTCAAGATAGAGACATCCCCTGTCTTGAGTGATAACCAAAGACAACTCAATGAATACTTTGCAGGCAATCGCAAGACGTTCTGTGTCCCGTTGCATCCCGTGGGTACCGACTTCCAGTTACGGGTATGGAATGCCCTGCTCAATATCCCATATGGTGCTACAAGGAGTTACAAGCAAATAGCTACAAGCATAGGCCATCCTGATGCTGTAAGAGCTGTGGCATGTGCCATAGGAGCCAACGGCATCAGCATCCTCATCCCTTGCCATCGCGTCATAGGCAGCAACCGCTCGCTAACGGGATATGCAGGAGGATTGGAGGCAAAGAGAATGCTGTTGGAGATTGAGGCAAGATGAATGCCATTTACTAACATTAAAAAGAACTATCATTATGAATATACATCAATTAACATTCAGCCCTACTGGCGGAACTCGTCGTGTGAGCGAATCAATATGCAAAGCTTTCGATGTCGAGAGTTATATTACAGAACTCTGTACAAAGCAGGAGAATTTGAAATATCCAAACATCAATGTTGATGACTTGGTAGTGATTTCCATGCCCGTATACGCAGGTCGTGTGCCAGCCCTGGCTGTTGAGAGACTGAAAGGTGTTAAGGCGAATGGGGCAAAGTGCGTTATTGTTGCAGTATATGGCAATAGGGCATACGAGGATGCCTTGCTTGAAATGCAGGATGTGGCAACAGAATTTGGCTTTCAGGTGATTGCTGCTGTAGCTGCCATCGCCGAACATAGCATTTGCAGAATGTATGGCGCTGGCAGGCCTGACGATGAGGACGCAAAGGTATTGGCGTCGTTCGGTTTGGATATAATTAACAAGGTAAATGACACACAGTCTTTCGTACCTCTCGCTTTGTCTGGAAACAGACCATACAAACAAGGTTGCTCAGGTCCTTATCCTACAGCTAATGATGGTTGTGCAGAATGTGGAGCTTGCGCGAGCGAATGTCCTACGGGAGCAATTTCTTTCGACAACCTCAAAGCTGTCAACCAGGAACTTTGTATCGGTTGCATGCGATGTGTTTCTGTTTGTCCAACTCAAACAAGAGGCATAGGCGAACGCCTCAATCAACTGACGGCACATCTCAAGCCTCTATGTAGCGAAAGGAAAGAGAGTGAGCTGTTCATATAACAAAAATATAAAGCAATGAAACAGTTTGTCAGTATATCCAAACCATGGGCTGTATTATCGCTCATGCTGATCATATCATTCTTATTCTGCCTGACATCATGCAGAGTAACAAAGGAAGTTGTAAAAGAATCGTTGATAGAATCTGTCTCTGATCCCAAAACCGGCACCCAAGTATTCGTAAGAGATTACGATACTGAACCTTATTCCATAAATGTAGGAGGAATTATTAAAGCAAGAAAGCAAGCGAAAAAGAAAAAGGCAAAAGAGATATTGGATAATTACTAAAAATAATCTCGTATCCTTGTAAAGGATAACAAAGGGCATGGACAACCATCCCGGTTATCCATGCCCATACCGATTGTGATTTATTCAATAGTTTACTTATAAGCCTTTATTTCAGCTTTTTGTAGCCGTATGACGCGTTGTCGCCAAGTTGCTCTTCGATGCGGATAAGCTGGTTGTATTTAGCCATACGGTCGGTACGGCTCATAGAACCCGTCTTAATCTGACCAGAGTTAGTAGCCACGGCAATATCAGCAATTGTGGTATCCTCAGTTTCTCCAGAGCGATGTGAGGTTACGGTAGTGTAGCCATGACGATGAGCCATCTCGATAGCGTCCAAAGTTTCCGTAAGAGAACCAATTTGGTTTACCTTGATGAGAATAGAGTTAGCTGCACCCATCTTAATACCCTTTTCCAGGAACTTCACGTTGGTAACAAAGAGGTCGTCACCCACCAACTGACAACGGTCGCCGATGGCAGCGGTCAACTTCACCCAGTTGTCCCAATCGTTCTCGTCAAGACCATCCTCGATAGAGTCGATAGGATATTTGGTAATCAGTTCTTCCAGAAACTTGATCTGCTCGGCAGCTGTCAGTTTCTTGCCGTTAGGATCCTTCTTCTTGCCGTCCTTCAACTGGCGATAATCATAATACCATTCACCATTCTCCTGAACGGCAAACTCGCTGGCTGCGCAGTCCATAGCAATCTTGACATCCTTACCTGGCTCATAACCGGCATCCTTGATAGCCTGGCAGATGCTGTCGAGCGCATCCTCAATACCATTGAGTGCAGGAGCGAAACCTCCCTCATCACCAACGGCTGTAGAAAGACCGCGGCTCTTCAAAAGCTTAGCCAAAGCATGGAACACCTCAGCACCCATGCGGATAGCCTCCTTCTCTGTAGGAGCGCCCACAGGACGAATCATAAACTCCTGGAAGGCGATAGGCGCATCAGAGTGAGCTCCACCATTGATGATATTCATCATAGGAACGGGAAGAGTGTAGGTGTTGCAACCGCCTATGTAGCGATACAACGGGATGTGGAGATACTCGGCAGCTGCATGGGCCACGGCTAGCGACACACCAAGTATGGCATTGGCACCCAGGTTCGACTTGGTCTTGGTACCGTCCAGTTCCAGCATCTTATGGTCGATGGCACGCTGTTCTAAGGCTGAGAAGCCAACCAAGGCAGGAGCAATCACGTTATTCACATTCTCTACGGCCTTCAAGACGCCCTTACCGCAATAGCGGTTCTTGTCGCCATCGCGAAGTTCCAAAGCCTCATTTTCACCCGTTGATGCACCCGACGGAACAGAAGCACGTCCCACGATGCCGGACTTTAATGTAACTTCAACTTCTACTGTAGGGTTGCCACGAGAATCCAGAATTTCTCTTGCATGAACATTTTCAATAATCATAATTCAATAATTTTTTTAATTGTATATATCGTTTTTTCTGAGTGCAAAAATAAGCATTATCTCACAAGTCTTCAAATTTGAGGCATCATCAAAAATCGGTATTCCTCCTAAAATACCTACTTATGAGTAAAGATAAATGTCTGAATGACAATAACAAGTTTTTTGCCGACATATTACTTTCTGGTATTGTCAGACTCGTCATATTATTGTATCTTTGCTCCAAATTACATATAATGATGGGAAAAAGGACAACGGCATTACAATACGCATTCCGTGCCTCCCTGCCTATAATGGCAGGATATCGTCATGGTAGCTGCTGGCGTAGCAGCCACTATGCTTACACGTTTCGTCCCTTTCGTGGCATTCGCCTTCGTACCGTCCATTCCTTGGCGTGGGGTGATGTTGCACAGGTGATAGCCGTAGTGTTCACCATCCTCGTCCATGTGTGGAGAAGAAACCTGATGTGGTCTATAGTGGCAGGTACGGTCTGCTATATGGCACTCATCAGAGTGCCAGGCTTATGATTCTTTTTACGGCTTTTAGAAATCTACTCTTTAGTATCGTACAAAGCTGCTGCCTCTTTAAGTCTTTCTTTCATATAGGAAACGGCAAAATGAGGATAAATGATTTTTACGCCTGGGCCGTAGCTCATGAAGACAGAATACATTTCGAAATTTATGCAGACTTCAATCTGAAAGATACAGCTGCCATCCTCTTGATTCTCATTCTCCAACTTTTGCGAGGGATGAAGCGGTTTGGTCTTGATGTATTTGCTCTGTTCCGCATTTGCCCAAAACCTGACACATCGGGGAATGTCGTGCAGTTTCTTGCTTACTCCTATAACATCGTCGAAGAAATGCTCTGAGTCAAACTCTTGATTCTCGTAATAAGGAGCTTCACATGGCTCGACGCTAATGATGCGGTCTAATGCCAGATTGTAAATTCTGAGATCAGTAATCTTTGTCCCGAATACAAACCAGCGGTTACGAAACTCCTTCAGTATATATGGACTGAAAATGTACTCAGTCGGTTCGGTTGCGTTAAACGATTGATACATGATTCTTATAGTCTGCTTATGTACAATATAATTATATATAGGATTAAGCAGCTTCAATCCTTTCAGATCAGGTGCACTTTCGAAGTGTATAACCGGTTTGCGATTGTCCTTGCTGATTGCCAGCTTGTCTTGCAGACGGCGTACTACATCTGACATCTCGGCGAACTGGTCAAAATCTTCCAGCTGACGAAGCATGTCCACCGCCTCCTGCATCACATTATAGTCGTTTTGCGACAAAGGCATATTGGCAATAGAATAGTCTTCGTCTGCATATCTGTAATACTTATGGTCATAAACTTCTATGGGTGCATTATATCCGAGTTTGTCAGAGCGCATCATCTGAATGTCACCTTGGACAGTACGCACAGAGATACCCTTGCAAATACCCTCCATGTCGTAGAGCGCATCGCTACATGCGCCTACGAGGTCTTCAAGTGTCCAACGGCGATATCTGTTGCGAAGACAGTTGTCGATTGTCTTGTATCTGATGAGAGCATTCTTGTTTGCTGGCATAATGAATGTTTTTGCTTCGACTTTTTATCGAGAAATATAATTTATTTCTTACAAAGATACACTTTTTTTCAGTTACGCAGAAAGATTGCGTACTAAACTTATAACTTTGCACTCAGAAAAGAAGAAGGACCAAATAGTTCTTACTCCGAAGCATAACGTACCTGAAAATCCATTCGTGGAGGTATGTGCCGTAAAGGTGTAGCAATAGTACTGTAATTTCCTTCTTACCTTTGGTCCGGTAGCTCAGTTGGTAGAGTAAATAGAATTGTGATAACATTTCCTCTATTGCAGAAGGCCAATTACCACATACTACCTATTGTGTCGTCGGTTCGACTCCGACCCGGACCCCAAAATAGGTCTAAGAGAGACTTACTTCAAAAAATGTATTTACGGGTGGCTTTTGTGCTATGCCGGGTCATCAAAACAGTTTCCCAATTACCTTTTAAATTATTATGACTATGAACAAGACTTTGACAAAAGTTGCATTGTGCTATCGTGCTGTCTGCCTCGACATCAATCGCGAGGAGATAAACAATAACTCTGAGGTCACAGTTCCCGTAATGGCTTTTGTGGCTCGATTGAAGGAGAATGGTTTCTGCGTTAGCGAGGAACTGCTCCATGCGTTAAACGCAGTTTCAGCAGACACTCTTGCAGAAATCACAGAGTGTATTAACGACGTGATGGGTGTTGACCTCAACTGGGCTCCGCTCGTCAAGGGATGGAGCATGCCTACTGGCGAATCTTGTGCCGATCATTTACAAACCTGGATAGCTAATATATTTGGTGGAGTGGAGGCTGGATTCAAGGGTACGACTCTTCAATGTGGCCACTTTATCCCCGATGGAACCTTCCCTTTGGAGCGATATAACGGATGTCCATTCTGTGGCACTCCTTTCCATACTGCCGACTTTGTATATAAGGGTCAGGGAAGCAAGTTGAAGGAACTTCGCTTGTTCACAGATTCTGATATGAGGAAAGTCTTTGACTCTCTCTTGTCGTCTGCTACGCCATTGGATGCTACCCAGAAGGACTCTTTAGAACATTTGCTCAAACAATATGCCTTTCCTGCTGATGTCAATATCACCATGAAGGAAACTGCCATGCTTGTCATCAAGACCTTGGTGTCACAGGATAAGGCGGAAGAGGCTTCTGTTCTGCTGAAGACTCCGACAGACATCCTGCGTTATCTCTGGTATGAAAAGACTGGCTTTGTCCAGATAATTGAGCCAAAGACGCTTGTTGCTCATGCCCGAAAGATGTACTATCACATGTTAGGTCCTCTTGACAGGGGTGCAGATGCAGCCAAGGGCATGAAGCAGAAACTAAAGTTGAAGTACGACCGAAAGGCTTGCTTGCGTGTTGCACTTTGGATGAACTCGCTACCTATGACTGCCAAGCAGGCTGCTGAGAACATGAACCCCAAACGTGGCATGTGGGTGCGCATGATTCGTGCCCTACGTATGGGTGAATATTCTCGTAGGAAAGGAATGGAGCATCTTGCCGAAATCCTTGATGTATTCTACAAACAGGATTATTCTACATGGCAGGGACGTGTTGACAAAGCCTGTTCAGAGAATGATGCTGCCACAACACTCTCTTTGCTCAAAGAGCGTCCTGGATTCTTTGCTCGCAGCCTGTTTGCTACGATGTTGCGCTTCGGCAGCAATAAGGTGCTTGCTGCATTCGACGAGATTGCAGACAAACTGCCAGCCCGTTTGCTGCTATCGTTAGGAAATGCCGCAGAAATATACTTTGACCCAAATGCCGTGCGTGTGGCTCGTCCAATAACAGGAGTCACACATCGTATTAAGGCTAACAAGCTGCTGGCTCTATATGACGAAGATTCTCTCAAAACGATGGTGAGTGACGTAAATGTCATATATCGGGATTCGATGGAGCGTCGATTTGCTGCTCAGAAGACTGATACAAAGAGCATATTCATCGACCCTATGCTCTACAACATCCCCATTAGTGTGGGCGATCGTGCTACTACCATTCAAGACGCTTCCTGTGCCTTGATGGGTACTCGCTTCCCTGTAGAGGGCGATTCGGTCCGTCTGTTCCTCCAATGGGGTAGGGGGCTTCATGCCCAGTACCTTGACATGGACTTGAGCTGTAGGATTGCATATCCAAATAACAAGACAGTTGAGTGTGCTTACTTCAATCTCGATTGTGTCGGCGCAAAACACTCGGGCGACATCCGTTCCATTCCAGAGATGGTTGGTACTGCAGAGTATATTGAGCTGTCTTTGCCCGAAATTGAGGCTGCTGGTGCCAAGTATGTCACCTTCACATGTAATGCATACTCTTGTGGCTCTCTCTCGCCAAACCTCGTCGTGGGGTGGATGGATTCGGCATTCCCGATGAAAATATCTGAAGCAACAGGCGTGGCATACGATCCGTCGTGCGTACAGCATATGGTTCGCATAAGCGAGGGTAATCTCTCCAAGGGACTTGTATTCGGGGTGCTTGATGTGGCGAAGCGTGAGATAATATGGTTTGAAATGCCTTTTACCTCGCAGACTGTGCATGGTGCAGACAGCAAATCCATTGAGGCTTTGTTGGGCAAACTTGAATCAAAGCTTTCTATAGGCGAGCTGCTCGACATGAAGGTAATGGCTCAAAAACTCTCTGTTGCCGAATCGGCAGAGGAAGCCGATGAGGTCTATACCTACGAGTGGGCTTTCAATCCTGCAGAAGTCACAAAACTATTATACTTGTAATATTCATGATGCAAGGCTTATCCAAGTGTACAAAGGAGGCGCGATAACTTCAAACTGGGATTTCCCCTTCGTCGGTTAGAATCCGACAGTCTTGCATATTTAGCAAACACAACATAAAAATTAATGCTTTTTAGTTAAATATTTGCAATATCTGACGGTTGAAACTTTAAGATTATAACAAAATCGATATCTTTGTGTTGTAAATGAAATATCGACTATATATACATCACAAAGCACTTCGTTTATAGTAGGTTGTCTAAACACCCCTTATTCAGACAATTTATTATAAACGAATTATATATTTAATGGGCTTAATAATTTTATATTTTTTAGGTGCTCTGTCACTTTCCTTTTTATGTTCCGTCCTTGAGGCGGTACTCCTTTCAACCCCTATGTCATATATCTCGATGAGGGAGAGTCAAGGCAACAAGACTGCCTCTTTGATGAAACAGTACAAGAACAACGTAGACCGTCCGGTAGGCGCAATCCTTTCGCTCAACACCATTGCTCACACTATCGGTTCGGCAGGCGTAGGTGCGGAGTCAATGAAGCTGTTTGGCGAAGAATACTTCGGACTGATATCTGCTATTCTGACCCTATTGATTCTAGTGCTTTCCGAAATTATCCCAAAGACAATCGGAGCCTCGTATTGGCGTTCGCTTGCCATGCCATCCACCAAGATAATCCGTGTGCTCATATTCATCACATATCCCTTGGTTCTGCTCTCCGAACTCATCACGAAGGTGTTCACTCCTAAGAACCATCAGGCTTCCGTGAGTCGAGAGGAGGTGTCGGCAATGGTTGATGTAGGCACTACGGAAGGCGTATTCCGAGAGTCGGAAAGCAAGATAATCAAGAGCTGCATACGTTTGGCTGGAGTCAAGGCAAGAGAGGTGATGACTCCTTCCGTCGTGGTTGAGTCAGCCAACGTGAACCTTACCATAAAGGAGTTTTACGAGCAGCAGACCTGGAATTTCTCGCGCATACCAGTCTACGACAAGAGCAAGGATTACATCATAGGTTATGTGCTGAAGGACGTGGTGCTGAAGCAATTGTCGGATGACAAGTTCGCTACAAAGCTGTCAGACCTCATGCGTCCGATTCTTTCGTTCAACGAGGACGACTCGGTATATCAGATATGGGAGAAGATGCTGGAGAAGCGCGAGCATATCTCTATAATCGTCGACGAATACGGCTGTCTGCGTGGCGTAGTCTCAATGGAAGACGTTATAGAAACTATGACAGGCGTGGAGATAGTAGACGAAGACGATGTGGCTGTAGATATGCAGGCCTTCGCCAAGGAAAAGTCGCGTAGGATGTTGAAGAAGTAAAAAGAATAAAGAAAAAGTATCGTATAATGTACATCTACACTATTCGACTACAATATTTCTAATTTTCTTTTAACAAACGAACAATAATCTATGATGGCAAGCTGTATTTGTTCTGCGTTTTTGTATCTTTGTACCGTCTTCTAAGAAAAACATAATAAATAGAAAAATGAAAAAAGAAACAAAGGCAATTCATACCCCTTTTCAGAAGCGTGACGCTTATGGCGCATTATCGTTCCCAGTCTACAACACGGTAGCCTACGAGTTCGATTCGGCCCAGATTATGACAGAGGCATTCGCTGGCCGTGTGCCCGAACCCGACTACTCGCGCGTGATGAACCCGACCGTAACCTACTTTGAGAACCGCGTCAAGGCTCTCTCCGATGCCGACAATGTGTTTGCCCTGACCACAGGCATGGCTGCCATATTCCACACTTTGCTCGTGTTTGCTGAGGCTGGAAAGACCATCGTCATGTCCAACCATCTTTTCGGCAACACCTTCTCGCTCATAACAACTACTCTGGCACGACTGGGCGTAAAGGCGCAGATAGCCGACTTTTCAAATCTGGACCTTCTCGACAAGACAATAGCCGACGACGCCTGTCTCATCTTTGCCGAATACATAACCAATCCGCAGCTTGAGATGGTCGACATCAAGAAGCTCTCTGAGATAGCCCACAAGCGCGGTCTGCCTCTGATTGTCGACACCACAGCCATACCCTTTACTGAGGTCGACGCCCGAGAGTTGGGTATAGATGTAGAGGTGCTGTCGAGCACAAAATACATTAGCGGAGGAGCCACGTCGCTTGGCGGACTGATTCTCGACTACGGCACATTCCCCGAGGTGAAGAGACGTATGAGCATGGAATTTCTTTTCAACATAGGTTCATACATGACGCCACAGGTGGCATACATGCAGACCATAGGACTCGAGACGCTCAAGGTGCGCTACGACAAGCAGGCGCAGAATGCTCTCGACCTTGCTCGCCTCCTGCAGCAAGTTCCACTGGTGAAGCGCGTCAACTATCCTGGACTCCAACTCCAGAAACCTTTTGGTGCCATGCTCACCATCGACCTCGAGACCGAGCAGAAGTGTTACGACTTCCTTAACAGCCTGCGCCTAATCCGAAGGGCTACCAATCTGTTTGACAGCAAGTCGTTGGCAATACATCCTTACTCCACGATTTTCGTTAACTTCACTCCTGAGGAAAAAAAGAAGATGGATGTGTTCGACACCACTATCCGTCTCTCTATGGGTCTGGAAGATGTCAACGACCTCTATGAGGATATTGTGCAGGCTCTTGGACAATAAATTTATATTCGTAATCTATAATTATTGAAAAACATTTATGAAATACGATTTTGACAAGATAATTGACCGCTCTGGTTCGGGCGACCTTAAGCACGAGGTGCTAAAGGCACGTTATGGACGCGACGACCTGATTGCTTTATGGGTGGCTGACATGGATTTCGAAACTCCTTCGTTCATTCTTGATGCCGTAAAGAACCGTCTGCAGCATCCTATCGTAGGCTATACTGTCGAACCCTCCGAATATTGGCCTACCGTAAGCCGATGGATTGCCGATCATCACGGATGGAACGTCAAGACGGAATGGATGACCTATGTGCCGGGAGTGGTCAAGGGCATAGGCATGGCGATAAATGCTCTGACGCAGCCTGGCGACAGGATCCTGATACAGACTCCCGTTTACCATCCCTTCCGCATGACCATAGAAGGCAACGACCGCCAAGTTGTGCTCAATCCGCTCAAGGAGTCGTCTGAAGGCTCTTTCTATCAGATGGATTTCGACAGTCTGGAGCAGTCTCTGAAGGGCTGCAAGATGATGGTTTTGTGCAACCCTCACAATCCCGGAGGCATACAGTGGAGCAAGCCCACACTTGAACGCGTGGCGCAGATCTGCCACAAGCATAAAGTGATAGTAATCAGCGACGAGATACATGCCGACCTTGCCTTGTTCGGACACAAGCACATCCCCTTTGCCACAGTCTGCAAGGAGGCCGAAGAGATAAGCATCACGTTTCAGGCTCCCACCAAGACATTCAACATGGCTGGCATAGTAAGCTCTTACGCTATCGTGCCCAACCCCCAGCTTCGCCATAGGCTCTACCGATGGATGGAGGCCAACGAGCTCAACGAGCCCAACATATTTGCCCCTATTGCCACGATAGCAGCCTTCAGCCAGGGCGAAGAGTGGCGACGTCAGATGCTGGACTATATAGAGCAGAACATACTCTTTGCCGAAGCCTACTTCAAGGAGCACATTCCGGGCATAAGGTTCATACGTCCAGAGTCGTCATTCCTCGTATGGCTCGATTGCCGTCCGTTGGGTCTTAACCACGACGACCTTCAGGACCTCTTTGCCAACAAAGCCCGATTGGCGCTCAATGATGGCGAAATCTTCGATACTGCGCTCAACCCTTACGCCACGCCTCTACACCAGAAGGAGTGTGTGTCGCGAGGTTTCATGCGGCTTAACGTAGGCTCTCCACGCTCTGTTCTTCGTCAGGCGCTTGAGCAGCTGGCAGAAGCTGTAGCGCATATTTAACAGACTAAAACCGACTGACTTTAGGCTTGATGCTTAAATGTCAGTCGGTTTTTTTGTCGCATTGCTGGATTTGTTGAAGTCTTGGCTCAGTACTTTCGTGAGATTACTCCAGTACTTGGGCGGGATTACTGCAGTACTTTACGAAGATTACTCCAGTACTTGACGAAAGTACTGAGCTTTTGCAACTTCTTGCCTATTATGTGGCTGTGGACAAGGGACTGAACGTTGATATGCCTAGAAATTTGGCAAAAAGCGTAACGGTGGAGTAGCTTGCCTTGTATATGGTGGATAATTTGAAAAATTTTAGGTAATTTTGCAGCATTATTTCACTATAAGCTTAATAAACAGATATGATCACAGTTGATGGACTGACCGTCGAGTTTGGCGGCACCACCTTATTCAAGGATATTTCTTTTCAGATTAACGAGAAGGACCGTATAGCCCTTATGGGCAAGAATGGCGCAGGCAAGAGTACGCTGCTCAAGATTATAGCTGGCGTGCGCAAGGCTACGCGCGGTACGGTTTCGGCACCTAAGGATTGCGTAGTGGCCTATCTGCCACAGCATCTGATGACCGAAGACGGACGCACCGTTTTTGACGAGACGTGCCAGGCTTTTGCCCATCTGCACGAGATTCAGACCGAGATAGACCGTATCAACAATGAGCTTACCGTGCGTACCGACTACGAGAGCGAAGAATATATGCAGCTCATAGAGAAGGTGTCGACTCTCTCGGAGAAGTTCTATGCCATCGACATGACCCACTTTGAGGAAGACGTGGAGAAGACGCTGCTTGGACTGGGATTCGAGCGTGAGGATTTCAACCGCCCCACAAGCGAATTCTCGGGTGGCTGGCGTATGCGCATCGAACTTGCCAAACTGCTTCTTAAGTCGCCCGACGTGTTGCTGCTCGACGAGCCTACCAACCATCTTGACATCGAGTCGATAGGTTGGCTCGAAGACTTCATCATCAACAGTTCGAAGGCTGTGGTGGTAATCAGCCACGACCGCAAGTTTGTTGACAACATTACTACCCGCACCATTGAGGTCACTATGGGTCGCATCTACGACTACAAGACTTCTTACAGCCAGTATCTGGAACTGCGCAAGGAGCGTCGTGAGCAGCAGATGAAGAAGTATGAGGAGCAGCAGAAGATGATTGCCGAGACTAAGGACTTCATCGAGCGATTCAAGGGCACTTACTCAAAGACTTTCCAGGTGCAGAGCCGTGTGAAGATGCTTGAGAAGCTGGAGCTTGTCGAAGTGGACGAGGAGGATACAAGCCACCTGCGCCTTAAGTTCCCTCCAAGTCCGCGCAGCGGTGCCTATCCTGTACAGATGAGCGATGTGGCTATGTCGTTCGACGACAAGACGGTGTTCAGCGGTGTTAACCTCACCGTAGAGCGTGGCGACAAGATAGCCTTTGTGGGTAGAAATGGTGAGGGTAAGTCGACGCTCGTGAAGTGCATTATGGGGCAGTTGCAGAATCAGGGCAAACTGGAGCTTGGACATAATGTGCAGATAGGCTATTTTGCCCAGAACCAAGCCTCGCTGCTCGACGGTGAACTGACTGTGTTCCAAACTATCGACGATGTAGCAAAGGGCGAAATCCGCAATAAGATACGCGACCTGCTGGGTGCCTTTATGTTTGGAGGCGAAGACTCTACCAAGAAGGTGAAGGTGTTGTCGGGTGGCGAGCGCACACGTTTGGCAATACTCAAGCTTCTGCTCGAACCGGTCAATCTGCTCATCCTTGACGAGCCTACCAACCATCTGGATCTCAAGACTAAGGATGTGCTGAAGCAAGCCCTGCAGGACTTCGACGGCACGCTCATCGTAGTTAGTCACGACCGCGACTTCCTTGACGGTCTTGTCAGCAAGGTGTACGAATTCGGTCATGGCAGAGTGCGCGAACACTTGTGCGGCATCTACGAGTTTCTTGAATCGAAGAAGATGGAGAGCTTGCAGGAACTGGAGAAAAAATAGAATGAAAAAGGTAGTATTGGCTTTCGACTCTTTCAAGGGATGTATCACGGCACAGGAGGCATGCGAGGCGTGCGCTCAGGGCGTGCGTGAAGCTTGGCAGGATGCCGTGGTTGTGCAGATTCCCTTGAGCGATGGTGGTGAAGGCCTGGTGAAATGTGTGCGACAGATGTTGCCCACAATGAGTGTCGCCATTGAAGTGCACGGCCCTCTCATGGATAGGGCGAAGGTTGAATATGCAATTTCTGCGGATGGCAAGACCGCCTATATGGAAATGGCGGCAGCAAGCGGACTGACGCTTGTGCCGCAGGAACGACGAGACCCAATGAAGACCACTACTTATGGTGTGGGTGAGATGATAGCCGATGCCGTGAAGCGCGGTTGCCAAACAATCGTAATGGGCATAGGCGGTAGTGCTACCTGCGATGGTGGACGTGGTATGGTTGAGGCTTTGAGAGATTGTCGATGCCTTGACATGAAATGTCAGATGATTGTGGCTTGCGATGTCAACAATCCTCTGTTTGGCAAGAATGGTGCAGCCTATGTCTTTGCTCCACAAAAAGGCGCTACGCCCAAGCAGGTAGCATTGCTCGACGAGCAGTTGCGTGCTTTTGCAAAGGAGACCGAGCAAGCCGGACGTGCCACTCCTGAATTGGCATTCAGCCCTGGGGCAGGTGCAGCTGGAGGTTTGGGGTATGCTCTGCTTGCATATCTTAATGCCGAGCTGCATTCGGGTATAGACATTATGCTTGATATTGCCGATTTCGATGCTGCCATTAAGGATGCCGACCTTGTCATTACGGGCGAAGGGAAGTCGGACGAGCAGACCTTAATGGGCAAGGTGCCGCATGGCGTGCTGAAACGTTGCAAAAAAGCTAATGTTCCCGTATGGTTGCTCTCGGGTATGATAGACGATGCTACTGGCAGACTGTCTGAGAGTTTTGACGTGGTAAGGAGCATCAATGAGGGCGACAATCGTCCGCTCTCGGTTTTGATGCAGCCGGATGTGGCAAAACATAATATAAAAAGAAAAGTAAGGGAACTCTTGTAGTATCCCTTACTTTTTTTATTATCCTTTACTCTTTTGTTTTCTTGCAGCCATAACAATGTATACCAGCAATATCAGGAATGCTACGAGTATGCAAGTCATCTGTGTGGCATATTCTTGTGGTTCTACCCAAAACTCATGGAAGAAGTCGAGACGTCCGAGTACCTCTACCGGCACCCAGAACACTACTACCGTAGCTATAGCCATGCGTATGTTGGCGCCCCACGACGACAGGCGCAGTTGCTTCTTGAATATGAATATGCTGCCAAGCAGACAGCCTGCTGCTACGATGCTGGTGACGGGATGGCGGTCGCCAAGGAAGTTGCTGTCGTAGCAGAACATGAGCAGCAGATAGCTTGCCCAGAGTATCATGTTCAGCTCCATGAATGTCACGATGCTGGTGTGATGGGTCATGGGGCGTGCGGCTATCTCATTCTTGCGCGAACCGAGCAATCGGCGTTGCCACCAATTGATGAAGTTGCATCCGTTCTTGGTAGAGAATATGTAGAGTGTCATCATCATCATCCACATGCCGAAGGAGGCAGGCAGTATAAGGTATTCGGGCTTGGTCACCACCTCGCCATTCACAATCTCGGGCTGAGTGCCCCATCGTGTAGCGTAGTACTGGAATAGGAATTCTACCCAACCAGTCCAGAACAACAGTCCGCCGATCAGTCCGAAAATGGTTTGCTTGGTGTCGCCCTTCACGAACACACCCGTTATCACGATGAAGAGTCCCACCAGTCCCATAAGGAAGGCCGAGTAGTGCAGCGCTACGGGTGTCATTGTCTTCTCCATTATCATCATCATGGCATGTCCCAGAGGCATGGTAAAGAGTACCACGAGAAACGATGCTATTGCTTTCCACCAATTTGTTTTCATATTCATTTCTTTTATGTGTTATTGTATTCAATAATAATTTTTCAGTATCTTTTTTTGTTTCTATTTAGAACAATTTGTCTATATCTATCGACATACCTATCTGAAAAGTCGCTCCGTCGGTAATCGGACTGTTGAGGTAATAATACTTGGGCTTATATCCGAAGAGGTTGTCGAGAGCAGCTGTCAGCTTTATGGCTTTGCCGAAGCGCTGCACCACAGACAGCTTCCACATGGTGTAGGCAGGATATTCAACGCTGATGGTACCCTTGCTCACATCGTAGTAGTCCTTGTATTCCACATTCTTCACGCCGGAAAGCACTCTGCCCTGCAAGCTTATGTTCAGACCGTAATGTTTACCGAACTGGTGGTCGTAGTCCACTCGGGCGTTAAGGGCGTGCTCGCGTGCCGGAATATACTGGTTGTTGATGGTGTGTCCGTCCTTGTCCTTGGCAAGCTGCTCCTTGGTGTAGGCATACGTAAGGCGTGCGCCCATGCCGTTGCTCCATTTGGCCTGTGCGCCAATCTCGCCTCCACACACGCTGTAGTCGTCAAGGTTAGCATAGGGCAGATAGGGCAGCTTGTCCGTGGTCGACTTGAAGTAGGGTGCCGAGGTGGCAAGTTTGTTCTTCACCTTATTATAATATACCGATGCCGTGAAGTTGTAGTGGCTCTTGGTGTATTCGGCCGAGAGGTTGAAATTATGGCTCACTTCCGACTTAAGGTTGGCGTTGCCCTCAACTATCCATATGCCTGACATATCGAAGTTGTAGTATTTCTCCTTGAGCGTCGGCGCACGGAATCCCATGCCGTAGCCTGCACGTACCGAGAGGTTGCGCAATGGCTTGTAGCAAAGGTTGAGCTTTGGTGTAAGATGCGACTCCCGGCCGTCGGAGAAGTAGTCGTAGCGTAGCGCGCCCACCACCTCCCATTTGTCGCTGACGTGCCAGTCGTACTGTGCGAAGAGGTCCCAACTGTCTTGTTTGCGTGTGCTGCTCTCAAGGTTGGTGTTGTACAGATAGTCGTGCATCAGGTCGGAGCCTATAGTCAGAACGTCGCCCTCTGCAAAGTAGTGGTTGTAGAGCAGACGCAATGAATTCTGCACATTGCTGTAGTCGCGTATGTCGAGGCGTGTAATGCGCTGATAGTCCGACTTGTCGTACTGGTCGAAGGCATAGCTTGCCTGTAGGTCGTCCTGCGAGCTAATGTTCCAGTTCATGCGGAGTCCGCCTGTGAAGTCGCGATAGCGTTCGGGCTGGTCGGCAGAGCGCACCGTCTCACGAAAGAAATATCCGGCACGTCCCGTAAGGCTGAAGCTTGTGGTGGGGCTCCACGTAAGTTGCTCCTTGAGGTTGATGGTCTTGTCGCCATATACGGTTGATATGATTCGTGTTACGGGATTTGTGGCACTATGCACGTCGTAATTGTCACGACTGTTGTAGTTGGCTGTGAGCATATTGTTCCAATGCTTGCAGCTCAGTCCGAACGTGGCTCCATACCGTTGCTCGTTATGCTTGGCGTAGCGGCCGTTGACGTTGAGTGTCCAGGGCTGCTTGTTGCGCTTGGTGATGATATTGATGACGCCGCCCGTGGCATTGCTGCCGTATAGAGCTGATGCGGCTCCCTTGACTATCTCTATGCGCTCCACATTGTCCATGCTGAGTCGGGTGAAGTCCACGTCGTCCATAGTCTCGCCAGCCAGTCGCTCGCCGTCAACAAGAAACAGGACTCCTTGGCCGCCAAAGCCTGAGAAATTGAGGTGGGTCTGCTGGTTCATGGCATACGAGAACTCCACTCCCGGCAATTCCTGCTGCAGGAGGTCTTGCACGTTGGTAGCATCGAGACGTGCTATTTCCTTTGCGCTGATTACACGTGTCTGTATCGGGGTGTCCTTCAGAAACTTAGGCGTACGTGTGCCCGTCACCACCACTTCGTCCAGACTGAACTGGCGATAGATGGAGTCGGTGTAAGCGTCTTGTGCAGCTATGGTCTGCCATGAAGCCGAAGCCATCAGCAAGTAGAGGTATATATGTCTGTTCATTTAATAGGGATACTTGTAATTGATTGTGAGATAACACTTGGTGCCGTTGGGCGACAGATAGTTTTCGAGTTGCAATGCCGCATAGCTGCCATCCTTCAGACGTAGTATGAAGACATGATTGTTCATGCTGAATGCCGGTGGCATAGGAGGAATCTCCATGCTGAGCCATGACGATAGCACGCGGTTTATCTCAATACCTTGCGACGGTACATAGCCTAAAAGCATCTGGTCCTGACTATCCCAAACCTCGTTCTCGGTCCATTCGTCCTCTGTGAATTGCATGTTGTGGAAGGTCTCGCTTGTCTCCGGCAATTCTTCCATAGAGGTGTAGGTGGTCTCAAGCACGGCTCCTCCGTTAGTACGCACGTTGTTGCGATGTACGGCGAAGGTCCAGTTGTCGGGAGCGGTTTGGGCGGCAGTAGGAGTGAAATACGAGAACGTGTTGTTCTTGATGCCAGCTCCAAACACGTCAAACCAGTACATGTACTGTCCTGTTTTTTTGTCTGTGACGGGAGTAGTGACCTTGTCGCCAGTAGGTTCCATGGGGATAGGGTAGGCGGTAAACTCGGTCTGCGCCTTGAGCAAGGCTTCCTCGTCGCCATTTATAGTGAGCTGGTGCAGCTCGTTCAGGTCGACATAATACCAGTCAGTCCAACTTGTAGCATTGATCACCATCTGTCCCTTAGCCGGTACAATCTCCTTAGGCTGGTCGTATATATCGTCAAAAATGCCGTTGCAAGCAGTGAGCATAATGATGTTCATTCCTACAACGGCCATTTTGAGAAGATTCTTTGTAATCAAATTCTTCATTTATTTCTTAAGATATTTCTTGCCATTTACGATAACTATACCCTTGTAGCTCTCGCTTACTTCCTGTCCTTGCAGGTTGTACATCTTGCCGTCGTTCATACTGTTGCTCTTTATTGAAGTAATGCCAGTAGACTGAGTGTCAAACTTGCTTTCGATAGCGAAAGGCATGGATCCCATCTGGAATCTGTTGACGATGTCGGTAATGTTGTTGCCGCTATACTTCACGAGGATGTTGTTGTCCTTGGTGTTGTTGAACGAGTAGTCGCCGTCCATGGTCTTGTTGCCGCCATTTTCAGCTGTGAAGTGGAAGGTCAGATTGTCGTCTTTGTAGTCGCGATAGAATCCGCCTTTCGACTCGTCGTAGGTCAGTCCCTTAACGGTGTATGTGCCAAGAGTGAGGTTGCCCATTACGGTATTCTCGAGAGTGTAGGTCGAAATCTCGACATCAGCCTTCTGTACATCGCCGTCCATATATTTGCGCACGTCGTAGCTGACGCTCTTGTTGGTGTAATTGAATGCTCCGCCCACGTTTACTGTAATGGGGCTGCTGACGGTCTTCACATAGTAAGCCTTGATGTTATAGGTCGTGCTGGCGGGCATAGAGCCATATTTGAACACAGCCTTAAGAGTGAGCGAGTTGTCCGCCATGTTGTATGTGCCCGAGAGCGAAGAGCCTGTTATGGCTTTCTCGTTACCGTCGACTGTAACTTTCGAAGCGAAGGTCTGGTCGGCAAAGCTGATGACATGATTGTCGCCCATGGTAAATGCCACGTTCTCTATTGTAAATGACGGTATGGTGGCCATGCCCTTCATCGCTGGGAGCGTGATGTTGCCAGCCGACATGCTTGCCATTTCAAACTTGATGGTGTCGCTTGGGTTGTCGATATTTGTAGTCAAAACTTTTACTGACGAAGCACCTGCAAAACGCAATGCACCATGCATCTGTGCCATGATATTACCTGCCATAAGAGTGGCGAAAATGAGAGTAAAGATTTTCTTCATATAATCCTAAAGTGTTAATGTACGTATTGCTTTTAATTTATCCGGATGGCTTATCGTAAGCCACTTGTCTTTTGGGACTGCAAAGTTAGCGAGCTTACGTAGGTTGGACAATACTCAAAAATAAGTAAACCGCCCAATGCCTATTATTAGGTATTAAATAGGTATGAATGGCGCGTTTTGCATAGTTTAACAAAGAATTTCAAGCTATTCCCGTTTGTAATACTTACTTTTGTGTAATAATGCTTGAAACTTTAATGATAAATAAAAAAATATACAGTTATGAATATTGGAGATAAAATACCTGAGATTCTTGGCATCGACCAAGACGGACGTGAGATTAAGGCGAGCGACTATCGTGGCAAGAAGATAGTGCTTTACAGCTATCCTAAGGCTAATACCAGCGGATGTACAGCAGAAGCCTGTTCGCTACAAGCCCACAAGGAAGAGCTGGCAGCTGCCGGTTATGAGATTATAGGTGTAAGTAAGGACAAACAGACTCTGCAGAAGAAATTTGCCGATGCCCAGGGTTTGCAGTTCCCGCTTATAGCCGATACTGAAACCACACTGTTGCAGGAACTTGGATGTTGGGGAGAGAAGGTGGCTTGCGGTAGAAAAACTATCGGCATTCTGCGAACCACTTATCTTGTTGATGAAAATGGCATTATAGAGAAAATCTTTACTCCAAAAGAAATCAAGACCAAGATACATGCCGAGCAGATTCTTGATTTTATCAACAAATAAGATTTTAAACAACAAAAACAACGTTACAAACATCAAAACGATGTTTGTAACGTTGTTTTTGTTGTTTTTATATTGTTTGTATTTTTAACGCTGTATTCTGCCTCCCGATGAAGTCAGATTGCTTATAATTTCTTCTTCCGTAACCAAGTTCTGATCGCCTGGCACTGTGTTCTTCAAGGCACTTGCCGAAAGCGCGAAGTCGAGACAACGTTGGTTGGCATCGGTCCACTTCTGTTGGGCGTGGATATAGCCAGCTACGAAGGCATCGCCTACACCCATAGGGTCTATGATAGGCTGTATGTCGTATATCTTGGTGGTATACAGACGGTCTTCCACAGCATCGTAGAGCACACCGGTGAGGGTGTGGTGGCTGCTGGCCAATTGGTTGCGCAAAGCCATAATCATCTTCTTGCACTTAGGGAACAATTGGTGCATCTTGCGGAAATACTCTTGATAGGCTTCCTTGTCAATTTCAAAGTTTGCATCCGAAGCATTAAAGGGGATATGATTGACTCCGCTTGCTACCTCCCATTCATTTTGGTCGCCAAATACAATGTCGCTATATTGCATCATATTGTAGATGACATCGTGGGGCTGCATGCCATATCCCCAAAGGTTCTTGCGATAGTTGATGTCGCAGACAATTGTCAGCCCTTTTGATTCTGCCAGTCGCAAGGCATCCATAGTTGACTCCATAGAGTCGCGGCTGATGGCGCACGTTATGCCTGAGCAATGGAACACAGCTGCATCTGCCAACACCTTATCCCATTCTATCATTCCTCTTTTCAAGGAATACATGGCAGAATTCTTACGGTCGTAAATCACATGAGAATTGCGCATTGCCACAGCTTCCTCAAAATAGTAAGTACCAAGACGGTCGCCACCACGCACTACATGCGAAACATTCAGCCCATACTCTCTGAGATGCATAAGTGCAGCTTCGCCCATAGCGCCGTAAGGCAATCGTGTTACGTATTCTACGTTGTTGCCCAGATATGCTAACGAAATGGCTGTATTTGCCTCACTGCCTCCATAGTTGCCCAACATACGATGGCCTTGAAACAAGCGCTGATATTCGGGCTTGGAAAGTCTTAACAATATTTCTCCAAAAGTTACTATCTTTGTCTTCATACATCTTTGTTTTTTAAGTAGTGTGTAAAAGTACTCATTTTTCTAATAAAACACCTATGTTTATTGGTATTTTTTGTACTCGGCTTTTTCTCTGTCCTAAGGAGCTGTAAATTATAATGCGTTTTAATAGTCGACAAGAATAAAAATATGTTAAAGACAGAGCTGTTGTAGACTTAAAAAAGCTGAAAAGTGAGTGTTGTATACTTCTGAATGAACGTATTTTTTTTGTAAATTTGTATTGCAAAAAAGCATATAAAAACATCTAAAAACCATAAAGAAATGACAAAAACAATAGAAATTCAGCTTGAAAAAAGCCGCACGTTCGCCAAAGGCATGAAACGACATATCAGCGAAATGGGTGAGCGTGGAGTAACGAACGATGAGATTGCCAAATTTGAGAATGATTTGGATATACTCGAACTGCAAAGTGCAGAGGTTGACAAGATACGCGCCGAACTTACTGAAAAGGTAAGACGCATGAACGAGACCTTTATGACCGTTAAGGAAACTTATAGCGAGACCAAGAAGGTCATTAAAGGCTATTATCCGCAAGAACGCTGGATTGACTATGGCATTCCAGACAAGCGATAGTGGAGCTGTTATTTATACCAAGCAAAAACCGGTCGTCAGAACGTGCATTAAAAAATGCGTTCCGATGACCGGTTTTTATTTATGAGTCTTGTCTTGCAAAGTGGGCGCTGCTTCTTTACTTTTCGTACAGCTCTATCGGCAGCCCGTCGGGGTCGCTGAAGAATACAAACTGCTTGCCGGTATATTCGTCCGTGCGTATCGGCTCGTGCTTTACGCCCTTGCTGTCAAGCTCGCTGACGGTTGCCGCAAGATTGTCCACCTCGAATGCAAGGTGACGCAGACCGGCTGCTTCGGGATAGGAAGGACGTGCAGGAGGATTGGGAAAGGAGAACAGCTCCACTACGTATGTGTCGCCCATCCAGCAGTCTGCCTTCCATGAGTGGCGTTCCTCACGATAATGTTCGCTCACGATCTTCAAGCCCAACACTTCTGTATAGAAATACTTAGATTGCTCATAGTCAGAGCAAATCACGGCTACATGATGTATTTTGTTTAGTTTCATATATTTTATTTGATAAATTCTCTTACGAAATGCGGATTGTTTGCATTGCCTAATAGCGGAGCGTATTCAAAGCCTTCGTAGTTGAAAGCAGAAAGTTCTTCGGGAGTGACGAGGCGGTTGTTAAGAATGAAGCGGACCATTGCTCCGCGGCACGACTTTGCCCAAACAGCCTGCATCTTCAGTCTGCCGTCTTTCTGCCGCACATAGAAGAGAGGCTGAATGACCGTCACCTCCTTACAAACCCTCTTCCAGTCGAACAGATGTTCATATTCCTCCGTGGAGAGATGCAGGAGGATGCCGTCGTCTGCCTTCACGCTATCTATTAGCACATCCGTCAGTCGGTCCTTCCAGAACTGATTAATTGGCTTGTCGTTTGTGGCTTCTATCGTGACGCAATGCTCCATACGATAGGGCACAATGCCGTCCATAGGGCGAAGCAGACCATAGAGGAAACACGTTATCCAAAGATGCTTCTGGGCATACTCCAATGCCTCGTCGCTCAAGGTGGCAGCACGCAGATGCTTGTATGCCTGACCGTTGTAGGCAAGCAGGGCAGGCATCTTCTCGGCTGCCATGAAGTTCTGGTATCGTTGCCAATTCTCTGCCGCTATCTTCTTGCTGCAATCCAGCTGCCGAGCCAAATCCTCCACGTCCATCCTTGCCATTTCCGCAGCCAAAGTGTCTGCCACGGTCTGGAAGAGTGGGGCAGACACAGGCTTTCTGTCCGCCTTGCCGAACATTATCTTGGCGTTTGCTAATAATATCTGCATGTTGTGTTTAATTTATATTACGCAAAGGTAATGAAAAATTTTTATGCTTGCATCTTTATTATATAACCAATGCCTCTTTTATGAAAAAACTTCTAATTTTTTATCCTACGTGTTTAGAAGTTTTAGATACTTTCTTTCCGAGGTAGATAAAAGCCTTTAGGATTTCTTTCATTACCCCAATAGCAAAGTTTACGGGGTTGAATCTGATACTAAAGTTCACTTCCTTGAACCAATAATATCTATACCGTCAATCACACGATTCTATATACCAGTCAGACTCTGTCTATTATTAGCGCCACAGAATTTCGTGTAATTGATGTAGCACAACCACAAAGTTAGCAGTTTTATTTTGTAAGGCTGTTATGATAGGTATAAAAAGTGCGGAAAAATTTTCCGCCTTAAAGATTGTTAATTAATATGGGAATGTAATAAGGGGGGAATGAGGGAGGTTGACATGGATGGTCAGCAGACAGAAAAATCAATTTCACAAAATGCAATAAATCTAAGAATAGCAACCTTAAGTAAATACAAATTGTTTGATAATTTTTCGTAAAAGACCAGATAATTATATTCATATATAATTTAAAGATGTTACCTTTGTATATTAATGTAAAAACATACAAGTAGCTTGCTGAGCAACTTGAAATAGGTGTTAGCAATTCCTAAATATGCTTAACAATTAACATTTTCATAGGATGAAAGTACGTATTTTTTATAAGTGATTGAGAA
>ULYQ01032522.1_pt1 | contig 37861 bp, 61 predicted proteins | sample 1962271 | NCBI WGS metagenome assembly ULYQ01 (sample SAMEA4835865, study PRJEB28245) | human gut metagenome | biome: gut microbiome; material: fecal sample | place: Denmark | collected 2008
AAGCAACCTAAGCTATGACTATATTATACGAGGAGTGATATAATAGAGCGAAAGTTAGCGTCTGTACAGCTTATTAAAAAGCTAGAGGACATTGAAAACGCTGATAGCATTGAAATGGCAACTGTCTTAGGCTGGCATTGTGTAGTCAAGAAAGGTGAATTTAAAATAGGTGACAAGGTTGTATACCTAGAAATTGATAGTATTCCACCTGCAGATAATCCTGATTTTGACTTTCTCAAAAACAGCAAAGGTAAGATTAAACCGATTAAGACAAAGAAAATACGTGGAGTATTTAGTCAGGGTTTGATTATGCCACTAAGCGTACTGCATACTAATGATAATATTGAAGAAGGTACTGATGTTACTGAAGTTTTGGGAATAGAGAAAAAGGAAGATGAAATAATTGAGTTTTATAAAGCTAGTAAAGCTTTCAGAAAGAGTACGTTCCCACCCTTTATTCATAAGACTGATGAAACAAGAGTACAGGTTCTTCAAAAGCAATTAGATGTAGCACAAGGCAAAGTCTTTGTAGCTACTGAAAAAGTAGATGGAACAAGCTTTACCGCTTTTATCAGAGATGGTAAATTTGGTATTTGTTCTAGAAATATGGAAGTTGACTTAGAAGTTGATAGTCCGTATTCTGCGATTGCTAAAAAATACAAGCTCAAAGAAAAATTTGAGCGTTTACGTGAGTTAGTTGTGGATTTTGACTTTGCTATTCAGGGTGAAATTATAGGAGTTGGTATTCAGGGCAATAAATATAAGGCAACTGAATATGAGTGTTATCTATTTAACTTTTTTAATATCGACAGACAGAAAGATATTGGTTTCTTTGCTGACGATACAGAACAAGAAGAATTTGATGGTTGGACATTAGAAAATATTGCTTCATATCTTACAATGTATACTGTTCCAATCGTTGATGATAACTTCGTTATGACTAATGAAATCGACAAGCTGGTTGAATACAGCGTAGGTAAGTCTATTCTTAATCCTAAACAGGAAAGAGAAGGCGTGGTATTTCGATTAAAGCATAATAGAGAAATGTCGCAATATGGCGAACGTATCTCTTTTAAGGCTATTAATCCTTATTTTTTGACTAAATAAATCCGTATTTGTTTTAAAAACGGATAACAACAAAGGAGATAAACATGGACGAAGAAAGACAAGATAATGTAGAACAAGAACAGGTAGATGAGCAAAATACATCAACTAAACTCCTTAATCTTTGGCAAAAAATTGCTAAAGCAAGAGAGCTAGTAGGTGTAGTCAAAAAGGATGGCAAGGTTAGCTTTAAACAAACAAATTACAACTATCAGAAAGCTGAAGATATTGAACTTGCTGTTCGTAATGCTTGTGAACAAGTTGGATTGATTATTATTCCTAAAAAATTCAATATTATCAGCGATACAGGAAGTATTATTACTACCATTCAGGAGTATATGATTATTGATGTTGATAATGGCGAATTTGAAACTTGCGAAATGGGTGGAATGGGACAGGACAATGGTGACAAAAGAATTTATAAAGCTGAAACAGGTTGTTTTAAGTATATGATGAAACAGCTTTTCCAAATTCCTAGCGATAATGATACCGACCCTGATATTATTCCGACAGCAGGATATAAAAATCCACCAATCAATAAAAACAGTAATGGTGATGTGCAAGGCTCTGTTAATTGGCGAGATTACGTTATGAAATCAGGAGCTTTTGCTGGGAAAACACTTGGGGAAATGAGTTCTACTGAAGCTGGTAAAAAACATATCATCTTTCAAGCTGGCAGAGCAGGTGAACAGCAACCTTACTGCAATGCTTGCAAACAGGAGCTTGGCTTGTAATGCCTAGACAGAGGGTAGTTCACGAAAAACTGCCGTCAAAGAAAATTCGATTTGACGAAGAAAGAGAAACCATTATCCGAATAGAAAAGGTTAGTGACTTAGCTAATATCTATTCGTCTGATAAGGCAACTATTTCTGAACTCAAAAAGAATAAAAATGCTAGATTGAAAAGAGAGGATAATTTTGGAGCAGAGTTCGAGATTGATAAAAAGCACATATCAATCGCAACTACTAAAAGAGTTCGGAGAAAAATCAACTCAACAGAAAGTAAATGCGATAGCTAGTATGTATTTTAAAAAATGTTGGCAAGGGGTACTTTATCAACATGGAAAATTTAACTATGGTGCTTATAACTACGTTCGTAACATGGTTATTGACTACTTTGGTAATAGTGATTTGTACAAAATCTATAAATACTTGGTAATCATTAATCCGCAAAATATGACTGTAATTGATTGTCTTGAAAAAGCTAGAAAATATGCTGAAGATGAAAATGCTAAAGCTGAGAAAGCTAAAATTAAGGCTCAAAATATTACAGCTTATAATGACGATTTGTTAGGTGAACTGTTATGAGTAGTACAGCGGTTGAAACAATTATAGCTAGTGTAGATTTGGTTGATTATGTCAGCCAAACTACCAACTTAAAAAGAGTAGGCAATACTTATCGTGGTTGTTGTCCTTTACATGAAGGCAATAACGAAAGTTCATTTTCTATCTATAACGATAGAAACTATTATTGCTTTGCCTGCGGTAAAGGTGGCAATATCATTAATTTTGTCAGCGAGCAGGAAGGTATTGGTTATATTGAAGCGGTAGAAATGCTTGCTCAAAAAGCTAATATTGACTTAGGTAAAGACACTGAATGGCAAAGAGAGAAAAGTATCTTTGAAAAAAATCAAAGTATTGCTGACAAACATTATCGTCAGTTAGATGTTATTCGTGATTATCTGCATGATGAACGTGGATTAACTGATGAAACCATTGATAACTTTTATCTTGGTTATGACAATAATCGTAAAGGTAAATCTATTGTTATTCCATTACATGATAAAAATGGTAGGATAGTAGCTTTCTGTAAACGATACTTAGATTGTTTACCTAAGTATGTTAATAGTAAAAACAATGAGCTTTACGAAAAAGGCGAGTTCTTGTTTAATGCTTATAGAGCTAAAAGACAACTAAAAAACTTTCAGCGTTTGTATATCTGTGAAGGCTATATTGATGCAATGAGTGCTTATCAACAAGGTTGTGCTTGCGTTGCTTATTGTGGTAGTGAGCTTACAAAAGGACAAATTAATGAAATCAGGGAAATGTTATTACACGTTCCGAATGTTGTTATAATGTATGCTCCTGACAATGACGATGTTGGACAATCTAAGATACAGCGCACATGGGAAAAATTCAATGAACTAGCTCCGAAACTAGATGTTAGGGTTGTTTGTTATCCTAAAGATAGAAAAGACTTTAACGAAGTGTTATTAGCTGGTGAAAGTATTCCTGACTTGCCTAGTGAACCGATTGCTCTAAAAGCCATCAAACAATCATTAGATGAATGTTTTGATAAAACGTCAGAGTTTAGTGTAGCTACTGAAAAAATCAAGATGGTTAAAAATCCTCTGATTAAAGCTGAAATCGTAGAGTATTTAGCTAAAAGATGGGATAAGCCAGTATCTGATATTAAGGAAATTACTACTATTGATTTTCTTGATGATGAAATGATAGCTGATTTTAAAGACACTGATAAATGCGTTGCCGACTATTTCGACCTTATAAATACAGAAGGTTTAGGAATTGGTTTTCCTAGTATTGACAGTGCTATGAAATTAAGACCGACCGACGTTGTGTTTTGGGCAGGTTATAGTGGAACATATAAAACGATGATAGCGTGTGAAGTTGCTTTGCATAATGCTATCAGGTTAAAAAAGAATGTATTGTTCTTCTCTCTTGAAATGTCAGCAGGAAGTTTATATGAACGTCTTATAGCTAGAATATTAAAGAAATCTACTAAAGAAGTAGAAGAAATGGCAAAAGACGGACAACAAGCTATTATCTTGCAAAAGATTAAGGAAAAACTTCAAGAACGATTATATGTTGTAGATAAATCTAATTTGACTATTAAAGATGTTGAAAAATACATAATCTTAGCAAATACAAGAATTATCAAACAAGGTCAAGTAGACTATGTAATTCTTGATTATTTCCAATATCTTAATATGAACACATTTGAAGAAATGTCAGCAGGTGCAAAGTATACTAAAGTGATTGCTAAAAATCACAATGTAGTATTCTTTATCCTTAGTCAGCTAAACAGAACAGGCGATAACTTTGTTAAACCTACTCTTAAAATGCTAAAAGGTACTGGAGATATGGAAGCTTCAGGCGATTATGTTGCTTTGGCTTGGACACCTGCAGAAAATCCCAAATTAGATTTAGACGAAAGAGAAAAGCTACAAGGACACGTATGTGTAGCGATTGGAAAAGCACGTCGAGGGACGTATGCTAGAGAGTTTGAGCTTAAATATAATCAGCAAGAAGGCAGATTAATGGATTTAAGTGTGGAGAATGGATAATGCCAGCTAAATATTTTAAATGTCTTGACGGCAATAAAATAGAGATTAGTGAGTGCTATAAAGATTGCCGTATGAAAGAAAGATGTATGCTGTTACCTGTTCTGAAGGCTGTGGGTAAAACAAGAGCTTGGTATGGTAAACCTTCAGTAACACAACTGCTAAAAGATACTAGGCAAACTTACTTAGAAATTAAACATGATTATACTATTAATCCGCAAAATGCTATTGCTAGTATGATTGGTACAAATAGTCATAGTTTAATGGAAGGTAATGTTCCAAATGGTTTTTTATCAGAAGTAAGACTAGAAGATGATATTACATCGGGACAGTTTGATGCTTACGATATGAAAAACAAAACCTTAATTGACTTTAAATTCTTTGGTGCTTATCGAATTGCTATGGCTCTTGGTAAACGTCCTAGATGGGTAAATAAAGGCGTATATGTTCGTGGCGTTAATAAAGGTAAACCAAAATGGGTACAGGAATTTCAAGATGGCGGTGTAAAAGATGTATTAGAGATTAGCAAGCAATTATCATATTACAAAATTTTAATGAAACAGCATGGTTTAGAAGTCAAAGACATTAAAGTTCAAATGCTTGTTAGAGGTGGTTTGGATAAAACTGCTAAAAGTTATGGTTTAGACAGAATGAGTTATGTTGTTAGGTTAAATGGTATTTCTGAACATTGGATTAGAATGTATATGAAAGCTAAATACGATAAGTTGATGAAAGCTTTGGAAACTGATACATTACCACCTTTGTGTAAAAACAGATGGAATGATTTAAAATGCAAGGAATATTGTGGAGTTAATGAGTTCTGTCCATATTATAAGGAGAAATATATGGAGCATAAAAAATGAAAGAAGATTACGTAGACAAATATAAAGAATTGAATTTCTTTGTTGTCGGAAAACCTTTTAGTGGAGCTGGGTTAATAGCTCGTATGATGTATGGTGATTGGAAAGGATTTAAATATATTGATATGAATTATCTGATTGATGATATGTATAATGACTTTCAAACAATCAATCAACATCATGGGCAGATGAGAATGGCAGTAAGAAGTTCTGTTATTCTTAAAAATGCTGAATATCTTTATCGAAGTATCGGTATTCCTGAATTTATAGCGGCTCAAAAAATGTGGGAATGGCAAAAGTTATTAGACGAAAACTATTCTCCAGCTAAATTAAAAACAACTATTTGGCGAAGTATGTGTGAGTTTAATCCAAATTGGCGTAAAATCTACGTCAGACAAAGAATGATTGAACGTCCTTCGTACAAGTATGTTTTTAGTCACGCTATGTCAAAAGAGGAATTATCCTTTGTTAAAAATCCTATTATTATATGGGTAGATACAACTGATATTAGCGAATACCGACACTTATATAATTCCAAACAAGGCATTGTTAAACAAGATTGGAATTATAGAGAGTATAAAGGCTTTTGTAATTATTGTAGAGATAATGCTACGTTTGTAATTTATAACAATGGCAGTATTAATGAATTAGAGTATCAATTAGAAGATTTAAGGAAGGCGATTGGAATTGAAAGAAACACAAAATCATTTGCGTTTTACAGAAAAGTTAAATAACAAGAAAGAAGGTATGTATATGAACAAAACAGATAAAACTAAACAAGGTAGCTATTGCCCTAAAGAGATTGGTTGTTGCTGGAACTTCTTTAAGAAGAAAAAAGAAACAGTTAAAGCCTAATGCCTTGTATTTGTAATCAGTGTACTGTCAGAAATTGCAAGATGAAAAAGACGTTAAAGAAACGTACTTTAGGCAAAAGAAATCGCAATACTGGCAGATATGCTGAACAGAAGTTGCTTAAACTATTCCAATCTTGGAATATTAATATTCACCAAACTATCGCTAGTGGTAGTTTGAAACAGGTTACAAACAGATTATCTAAACAAGATAAGGATTTATTTATTAGTGATTTTTATACAGAAGATTTGCTCAAAGGTGAAGTTATTCGCATTGAAAACAAAAAACGTCAGTATAAAGTATTTAAGAAATACTATGAGAAAACAGGCGATAAACCACTAATCATCAAAGACTTTTGTATGATAGTTAATCAAACAGAGTTCAAAAATATGCTAGATGGAAAATTCAATCAGCCGTATGAAGTAATTGAAGATAAGAATAACAAGCTGTTACATGATTTTTTTAATCAAGATAATGCTCAAATAGTTAGTTTGATTAGTCCTAATGATAACTCTAGTCGATATAAAGATTTTCTGTTCTGTATAGATAATAAAATTATAAACAAGTTAATTAAAGAAAGAGGTATGCACAAATGAAATTTTTAAATCAAGTTGTTATTGCTGGTTATATTGGAAATATTGGTGAAGTTAAATCTACTAAAGCTGGTTCTCTGATGAACTTCTCTTTGAGCTTTAGTAATGGTAAAAATAAAGAAAATAAAACTAAATACGCTTTCATCAACTGCACTACTTTTGACGATGAAGTTATTGAAGCTGTATCTGCTTTCGGCAAAAAGGCTAAAGTCCTTGTAACTGGTCGACTTGCTGAAGATAGCTATACTAATAAAGAAGGGAAAGAAATCCGTCAACTGAAAATGATTGTAGAAAATGTCTGCCAATAAGGAGATTGAATATGAACTTTGGTAAATTAAGAAAAGGCGATATGCTCATTACTACCGATACTATTAAATTGACTAATACTTGTGATGATTACCTTAAAAAAGATACAGTGCTAGAAGTAGTAGATAAGTTGAGTAATGGTAATATTGGGGTAAAAGAAGATATATCGAATCCTAGTGGAAAAGTTGCTACGTATATCATTACTAAAGATGATATTGATAAAGTTAAGCTGGTTTCTAAATATGATGTAGGGGATGTATTAGAATTTCCACAATCTATGCACTTAACTGTTTATCGTAATGAGAAAGCTAAAGGCTCTATCAATATGACTTTTCAAAAGGGTAATCAAATTGTTATCCGTTCTATCGTTCCACAATACTATAATTGCACAGTAATTAAAGGTGAATATAAAGGAGAACATATTATTATTGTTCAAGAGCTTGCTGATTATTTCTTAGAGAAACTTGGTAATACTATTGATGATAACTTTGGTGATGATAAAAAAAGAGGTGTAAATTATATGAATGAGCCTATTGGTTTTAAATATGGTGATTTGGTAAATTATTATAAATCTGTTTGTGCTGACGATAAAAAACCTTCTCTTGCATTGAATACTAATCTTATGTTTATTAGTTATTTAGATACACCCATTCCTTATCATAAAGACCATAGTATTCCTCTTGATTGTGTGTGCTCTATTCTTGATACACATGAAACTGTATTAGCTCATTCCGCTTCTCTTAAATCTGTAAAGACTAATCATTGCCTTAATAAACACGATATTACTGTGAAAGTAAAAGGTAATCGTGTAAAATACATGGATAAAGTTGGGAATAATGAATATGTTGGCGTAGCTGTTTGTGATAACGAAGATGTATTTAACCTTAGAACTGGTTTGCTTTTAGCAATTTCTAGAGCATATGGTGATAAAGCTCTTGGTGATTTTGCTTTAGATAGATTTAAAGACTAAGGAGATAATACATTGAATACACCTATTGAACGCATTAAAACTCAAATTGATTATGCTAAAAACTTTAATGTTAATAAGTTTGATTTTTGGTGGAGAGATTATATCGCCAAAAACATTTTGACTAAAAAATATTATCACGATGAAGAACTGGAAGTTTTTAATAAAGGTGGTACAGAGAACGAAGATATTGCCTTCGATATGTTTGTTAATCGTGTAGCAAGTATTGTCCCCGAATATGACGATGAAGTAATGAAGTTTATGAAAAACAGCTTATATAGCGGTGATTTTATCTTAGCTGGCAGAAGTCTTTATGGTGCTGGTGCTAAAGGTAAATTTAAATCATCTATGAGTAATTGCTATATTCTTCCTAAACCTGAAGATAATTTAGAAAGTATCTTCGATGTATCGAAAGAAATGGCACGTATCTTTTCTTATGGCGGTGGTTGTGGCGTAGATATTTCTAATCTTAGACCTAAAAACGCTAAAGTTAAAAACGTAGCAAGAACATCTAGCGGTGCTGTTAGCTTTATGAATTTGTTTAGTTCGGTTGGTGAATTGATTGCTCAACAAAACAGGCGAGGTGCAATTCTTATTGCTATGGATTGTACTCACCCCGATATTGAAGATTTTCTGACTATCAAACAAAATAATGATAAAGTTCAGGGTGCTAACATTTCTATTAAGTTCACTGATGAATTTATGCAAGCTGTTAAAGGTAATAAAAATATTCAGCTTTACTTTAAGGTAAAAGCTACTGGCGAAGAAATTACCAAAACTATCAATGCTGGGGAGTTCTTTGCAAAGTTTGCTGAAGCTCAACATGGATTTGCTGAACCTGGTGCACTCTTTATTGATACAGTTCGTAATTGGAATATGCTTAGTGAATATAAAGATTATAAGATTGACGTAACGAATCCTTGTGCGGAGTTTTGTGGCAATGAATATAATTCATGTAATCTTTCCAGTGTTAATCTTTATAACTTTGTAAAAAATCCATTTACTCGTAATGCCGAATTTGACTTTGAACGCTTTAAACAGACAGTAACTAACGCTGTACATATGGCAAATTATGTTCTTGATTATGGTTATGATACACAGCCATTAGAAGAAAATAGAAAATGTATTGATAACTGGCGTTCTATCGGTATTGGCGTATTTGGTGTAGCTGATATGTTGGTTGCGTTAGGTATTCCATATGGCAGTAAAGATAGTATTAAAGTTATCGAAGATATTATGAAGCATATGCAGGTATATACCTTTGAAGCTAGTATTGAAAATGCTAGAAAAAATGGTACTTTTGATAAATTTGATTGGCAAAAAACTGTTAAGTCAAAATATGTACAGGCATTAATTAAAAACTATGGTGAAATCTATAATATGTCTGAAAAAGGTACTGAAGCAGAGCTTATCAACAAACTTTCTAAATATGGTTTGGCTAATGGTACAATCTTGTCTATCGCTCCTACTGGCAGTATTGCAATGTTGTTTAGAGAAAGTGGCGGTGTAGAACCTTATTATCAAGTATGTTATGAGCGTACTACACATCAACTTGAAAAAGAACATAAGAAGTTTACTATCTCTATGTTGGCAGTAGAGCATATGCTAAAATCTAGTGCAATGTGCAAAGATATGGTTTTAGGCAAAGATATTACCGAAAAGGAAATCAAAGAAATGTTTCCGTGGGTAGTTAATACTTATGATGTATCTCCATACGATAGAGTTGATATGCAAGCTGTTATGCAAAAATACGTTGATAATGCTATCTCTAGTACAATCAATCTTAAAGAAAGTGTTAGTCCAGTCCTTATCTTCAACTTATACTTATACGCATGGCAAAAAGGCTGTAAGGGTATTACAGTATTCAGAGATAACTGTGAGCGTATCAATATCTTAGGCAAAAATCATGGTAAAACTAGAGATGATAAACAAGATGTATCCTTAGATGAAAATGCTAAACCAGTAGAAGATAAAAATAGCTCTATTGAAGTTGTATCTAATACTCCCGTTTTAGATAGTATTATGCCACATAAGCGTAATCCACAAACTTCATTGTGGGGTAGAACATTCCTGTATCATACAGCTTGTGTACCTAAGTTCTATGTAACTGTAAACATCAAAGATGGTGAGCTGTTTGAAGTATTTGTCGGAGCTGATAAAGGCTGTCAGGCTAATATCGCTACAATTACTAGACTTACAAGTTTATGTCTGCGTAGTGGTATTAAAGTAGATGAAGTTATTAAAAATCTTAATTCTGCTTTATGTCCTGCTTGTGCTAATCAGAAACGTAAAGGTGATTTGACCGTAAATAAATCTTGTGCAAGCTGTATTGCAAGTGCTTTGGTTGAAATGCGTAAATCACTTGATGGTGGTAAAGCTCATCTTGACGAAAAACAAAAAGTTGAGTTTACAGAGGTAGAAAAAGTACCTGCTGAAATTAAAATGGTTAAAGTATCAGCCGATAAACCTAAACTTGCTAAATGTCCTGAATGTGGTAAAAATACATTGATTGCTGAAGGACGTTGTTACTATTGCTCTAATTGCGGTTGGAGCAAGTGTGATTAACTAATTTAATATACATTACCCTAATATAAGAAGGGTGCTATTTCTGTGCCCTTCTTTATCCGAATTAAATCTTAAAAACAGATAGGAGAAACAGATAATGAAAAAACGTATTCATTCTAAAACATGGACACCTAAAGTAAAACCTTATGAATTGCACAATATCTTTGCACATCTTGATGAAAAACAGATTGATTTGCGTAGAAATAAACCTAATGAATGGTGGCAACGTATGTTAGAGAAAGTTAAATCTTTCAATAAGAAATATATCAAGAAAGCTGGTAATGCTAATGCTTAAACTTGTAAATACTGTCTTGAATAAAGTTTCTAATGGTTTGTATAAGGCTTCTTTGAAAGCATATGAATTTGAAAAGAATATAGCTAAAAAGCGTGTCAAAGTCTTGCGTGACTGTAATTCTCGTATGTCATACAAAATTATGGAGAATAAAGATATTATCGCTAGTTTGGAAAATATTTATGATTTGAATAAATAGGAGATTAAATGATTATTGAATTGTTATGTATTATTACAAGTATCTCTATGTTAGTTGCTAGACTAGCTGGCTGTGAAGCTCTGACAACTGGCGTAATTTTATCACCGATTATCGGTTATTCAATCGCTTATCTTATGCTTTATATGGCATATAAACTAATACAAGAAAAGAGGAAAAACAATGACGATTAGAGAGCTTTACGAATGGGCGAAAGCCCGAAACGCAGAAGATATGACATTGCACGTAGATACATGGAATGAGCTTTTCAACGAGTTGGTTGTAGAAAGCAATTTGGCAATCGTCAAATTTAACAGCAGTACCACGGCGGTGGTTATTCGGAAATAAAGGGTGATAACTGATGAAAAAATATATTGTAACAGGGTATACTAGAGTAATTGTTGAAGTGACGGTAGAAGCAGAAAACGAAAAAGAAGCCATTGAAAAGGCTTATGATAATGTTAGTATTGATAACTATTGTGGTAACGGTGGGACAAATAAGCTTATAGGCGTTTGTGATACTGATGAAGCAACAGCAAGTATTTATGCCGACAGTGAGCTTGAATATGCAGAAGTAGAAGAAATTGAATAAATAAAGGGCGATAACATGACAGAATTATTATTATTAACTGCTGGAACCAACGTAATATTCACTATCCTTGGTCTAATTGTTATGCCGCTTATGATGTATTTTGTATATACAGGCTTTTTTGTGATGGATGTAATGGATGTTGTGAATGTAAAAAGAAATAGAGGAAAAAATAATGGCTAAAAATTTAATTCCGCAAGTTTCCCAAATGCTCGGTGTGGAGCTGGGCGAAGAATTTAAAATTACTGGCTATGGCGAAGCGATTTATAAATTTACTAATGATGGGTTAGTTTTAAATCAAAGAGATGGTTTTGGTTTAGAAATAACTGTGGCTGTTAAGGCACAACTTGATAGCTTACTGAATGGCAAGGACGAAATCATTAAATTACCTTGGAAGCCGAAAGTTGATGAAACGTACTATTCATTTTCCTATCGGCAAAAAGATGAAACGTGGGTGGTTACTGGTATATTATGGGATAACGATGTTGTTGACAATGCACTTTTTAAAGCTGGTTGGATATTTAAAACAGAAGATGAAGCTCGTGAAGCATTATCATCTATCGCAACAGAAGCAGGTGCAAAGTACGAACAGTAATTTTGTATGTATGATTTTTTAGTAACCTTAATTGTTGGTACATTTTGTAGTGCTGTAATAATAACTACGTTGCTTTGGATTAATGAGTTTTCAAGATATAAGAAAGGAGATAAAGAAATGGACGAAAATCTGATACCAAAAATAGCTGAAATGTTAGGTGTAACTCCTAATGAAAAATTTAAAACAAATATATATGGCGATAGAATATTTGAGTTCAGTGACGATAGCCTTTGGGAAAGAATTGTAGAAGGTGACAATAATAACCAATGCGTTACTTGGGAAGAAAATTTAACTTGTCTAAGAGAGCTTCTTAATGGCGGGGTTAAGGTTATTAAACTGCCTTGGAAACCAAAATTTAATGAGAAGTATTATACGTTCACCTATCGTTATAGACTTGATGATAGATTGGCAATTATAGCTCGTCAATGGAGAAACGAAGTCGAAGATAATGCGCTCTTAAAAGTAGGTTGGTTATATAAAACTAGAGAAGAAGCCGAACAAAATTTACCTAAAGTCGCTAAAGAATACAATGTTCCGTATAGTCTAACTTAATAACGCACGAGGTAGATTAATGAAAATAGGAATTATTGATGCTGATTTAATTGGTAGAAAGAAACATTACTTTCCCAACCTTGTCTGTATGAAGTTATCAGCGTGGCACAAGAAAAAAGGTGATGAAGTGTTTTTACTCACACAATACTATCATCTTAATGAATATGACAGAGTGTATATAGCTAAAGTATTTACAGATACACCTATACCTGATGAAGTTTTGAAAATGTCTAATGTTATATATGGTGGTACTGGTTTCTTCTATGATAAAGCTATTCCGCTTATGTTTGAAATAGAACAAATTAAACCTGACTATCACCTATATGACGAATATGTAAAACAAAAATTATCTGAAGGACAGAGCAGAGATAAATACAAATACTATCTTGATTATTCTATCGGCTTTGCTACTAGAGGTTGTTTTAGAAAATGTCCGTTCTGTGTTAACCAAAATTCAGAATATGTGACTTTACATTCTAATATTGTTGACTGGGTAGATAAAGACAGAAAGAAGATTTGTCTATTAGACGATAATGTTTTGGGTGCTAAACAATGGAAATGGGTATTAAGAAAGCTAATACAGATTGGTAAACCATTTCAGTTCAAACAAGGCTTAGACGAACGCTTACTTACTGATGAAAAGTTAGTTTATCTAATAAATTGTAAACTTGATGGTGATTTAATCTTTGCCTTTGATAATCTAGCTGATAAAAATATTATTACATCAAAACTAGAATTGTTACGTATTTTCTTTCCAACCAAAAAGAATATAAAATTCTATGTTCTATGCGGATTTGATAGAGATAATAAATACGATAAAGAGTTTTGGATAAACGATATTCATTCAGTATTTGAGCGTATCAAAATATTAGCTGATTATGGTTGTAAACCTTATATTATGAGATTTGTAAAGTATAAAGAAAGTCCATTTAAAGGTACTTATATTAACCTTGCAAGCTGGTGTAATCAGCCTAGTATATATGCTCATTATAACTATCAAGAATACTGCTTAGAAAAAGATAAACAACTTCACGATGATAGAAAATCTTCTACATACAGATATTACGAAGAATTTCTGCCTTATATGACAGAAGAAGAAAAGACTTTTAAATTTAAAGGGAGATACGATTATGCAAGTAACAAATACTAGAGTTTATGGTTTGGAAGAAAGTATTTTGGCTAGTGGTTATCCTATGCTTTCTAGACCATACACAGAAGAAGAATTTAAAAAAGAAGTAGTAGATATGTTTACTCAACAGGGCGAATGTAAATATGAAAACAAAAATATCTTTGAAGAAAATAAACACTTTAAACGCTTTATGAAATTATCTAATACTAAAACTGGTAGTGGACATGATTGTGCGTTAAAGGGAGTAATCGTTCAAATGGATGTAACAGCTCCGCAGTATTTTTGGCAACAACTTCAAAGATACCACTTCGTCGATTTTGTAAGCTCAATGAGTAAAATGCACTGTATCACAAAGTTTGATTTAGATAAGCAAGTTGATAATAGCGTAAGTTATGAAGCACTGAAAAATCTTAAAGAATATATCGACCTGTATCAGAGTAATGAATGTTCTATTGATGATGTTTTGAAAAATATTCCGATGGGATTAAATTTGACTGCTAGACTGACCACTAACTATCTTCAGTTAAAAACAATCTATTCGCAAAGAAAAGCACATCGTAGTCAAGAGTGGCACGTATTCTGTGATTGGATTAAAACATTACCATACGCAAAGGAGCTGATTACACATGAATGAATTAACTATCGAACAATTACTTGATAAAGCTATTAATAATGAAAACCTTACCGAAAAACAATGGAAAAGGGTTGTTACCTACGCTGAAGATAATGAGCTTGCCGAAGTTGAAGGTGATGTTGGACGTTGGACTAAACTTTGTATTATAGTTTTCCCTTACAAAAACAAGATTTATGGCGTTAGTTATGATGTAGGTTTAACAGAATGTCAGGACAATGATTATGCTGGTTGTTCTATTGGCGAAGTCCATAAAGTAATTAAAACGATTGAAGATTGGGAGTTTGTGTAATGAATGATTTAACTTGTATTGATATGGTTGGTAATACCTTGCATATTGGTGACGAAATTATTTTTCACACTAAAAAGTATGGTAGCTGTTTCGATGTATCTGTTATTGAGAATATAGAGAAAGATGTAAAGCAGGTAGTAAACCAACACAAAAAAGTAAAAAGCGACAAAGTTTATTTTAAACAAAAACGCAGTACAGGTTCATATATGATTTATAAATTTAGTTATGAAGTGATTAAACTTATCAGAGAGGAAAAATAGTAATGTTATATATCAAAGATATTAATGGTAATTTTATTGGTAAAGATGATAGAGTTCTGTTTTGCATGAACAATAAACTGCATATTGGTTACTTGTATAAAATCTGTTCGCAGAAAGTAGCGATTAAGTATATGTTTGCTAATCGTTATGAACGCAGAACTTATGTAGACCATAATAAAGTAGTAAAGGCAGAGGTGTAATAATGGATAAAATTCGTGGTTTTGAACTTATTTCTGATTTGAAAAATACTGATAATGCAACTAAAGCTCTTATCTTACCTGAAAGAAAAACAAAATCATCTGCTGGTTATGATGTTTCTGTAATTCACCCTTTGGTATTTGAGTTTTTAAAAGAAGGTTTGACTTTACAAGATGCTTGGTTGTCTGCTAGTAATATCTCTACTGATGGTAAACGCTTCTCTATTGTACATAAACCTGATGATAAACAAGCTATCTTACTTCCTACTGGCATTAAAGCATATATGCAAGATGATGAAGTATTGCTGATGGCAATTCGTAGCTCTAAAGGCATTAAACAAGGTATTAGACAAGCCAATCCACCTTCTATTATTGACGCTGATTATTATAACAATATAGATAACGAAGGACATATTTTCTTTGCTGTATCTAATGCAAGTATTGTTTTCGACCAGCCTATTATGCCTATTGCACAAGGTATGTTTGCTAAATATCTGATTGTTGATAATGACAATGTTATTACAGAGCGTATGGGTGGTATTGGGAGTACAGATAAATGAGATATATTGAATTGGTTGAATTAGGTGGAAAATCTTGGTATTTTAACTTAAAGTTATTTTCAAGTATTCGTCTTGATAAAAAAGTTAGTTCGACAGGTTCATTTAACTATATTGTTTTTATTGCTTTAACTGGTGTAGACAAATCTATTCCAATGAACATTACACCTATTAGTTTAAATGATGCCAAATGTTTGCAACATAAATTTTTAAAATTTCTAGACAATAAAGACGTGAAAATTATCTCCATTAATCCTCTTAATGGTGGTATGGTTTACGAAGATGTATGTTTTAAATAATTAAGTTTATGGTGGAGCATTAGTCAGCTGATTAGTGCTTCACTATATAACATAAGGAGAAATAAATGCAGAGTTATATTAAACAAGGTGACTGCTTAGAATTGATGAAAGAAATCCCCGATAAAAGTGTTGACTTAATTCTATGTGATTTGCCTTATGGAACTACACAAAATAAATGGGACACAGTTTTAGACTTAGAAAAATTATGGGGGGGGTACAATAGGATAGTAAAAGACAATACACCTATTGTCCTGTTCTCTCAAATGCCTTTTACTGCTACACTGGTAAAATCTAATTTTCCTTTATTTAAATATGAATGGATATGGCAAAAGCAACAAGGTACTGGATATTTAAATGCTAAGAAAATGCCTTTAAAAGCACATGAGAATATCTTAGTGTTTTATAAGAAATTACCCTTATATAATCCACAAATGAGAACAGGGTTTAAACCATATAGCTGTAAACGTGGTAAAAATTCTAGTAGTTACCATGAACATTTTCATGTTATTACTGTAAGTAATGGAGAGCGTTATCCGATTGACATTTTAGAATTTAGCCGTGATAAACAAAAACTACACCCAACTCAAAAGCCAGTAGCTTTACTGGAATACCTGATTAAAACATACACTAACGAAGGTGCTACTGTTTTAGATAACTGTATGGGTAGTGGCTCAACCTGTGTAGCTTGCATTAATACAAACAGGAATTATATTGGTTTTGAATTGAATGAGAATTATTTCAATATTGCGAAAGAAAGGATTAAAACATATGAAACAAAAAGAAACTGATGTAGAAGAAGTTATTGTTCATCAATATAAACTGCGTTTCAAAGGTGACTATTACAGAGTTTTAGTTACTGGCAGTAAATATAAAGCTGAAAAATATATGAAAAATGAATTTAAAGCTGATGAAATTATTTGGGAAAAATCTTTTGTAACTACCAAAGATATTGCTATCCGTGTGGGTACTGGTAATAAAACTATTGCTATGCAAGGCTGTTTTTTACGAATGAAGTATCTTAGTGCAATGTCAGCTAAACGCTCTAATAATACAACTACAACTCAACCTCTTAATATGGAGCAAATTCAATCTGCTATTAGAAAAGACAGTGATACCAAATTCACTGTTAAGGAAATTAGAAAAGCTCAAAAAATTAGTGCCAAAGAACTAGCTGGCGAATTATTTGTTGACAAAAACTATCTTTACAGTATCGAAAGAGGAAGAATTATTCCTGATGATGATATGAAAGTATTGATTAGTCAATTTCTGAATGTAGATGTAGATAATATTGATTGGTTAGGTGAATAACTTGAATAATGCTTTAGACTTTGAATTAATGGAATATCTTAGACAAAGTAAGCTTCAAGAGTATTCTCTTAGTAGAAATCATTGGAGAGCTATTGAAAGAGCTTGTAATAAGCGTCTTACAGACCAGTTAAACGAAACCTATAAATATAATCCTGAATATATCTATATCGAAAATGAAAGGGTATGCACCATAGAGTTCTTTTATAAAGAGCTAAAGAAAAGAATAGCGGTTACACCATTTTATGATGTATTGATGGTTTATGTTAATTGTAAAAATAACGCAACTATTACTGCTAAAGACCTGGGTGTGTCAGACCAAACAGTTCTTAGATATTTAAAAAAACTTCAGTGTATTGTAAGTGAATTACTTCAAGAATTAGGATTATCTAAAGATGAATTTAAATCTTACTTTACACCTGAAATTAGTAATTACTTTGCTAGTTCATCTACTAATGTAGGTTATCCGTTTGAGCATTATATGAATTTGCCTAAAGATAAGGAATGGCAAGATAAGTTCGGAACTAAACGTACAAAAGAACAAAATACTTGCCTTATTCCTGAATATCTGCGAGCTTGTGGCTTGTGTAGTTGTCAGTGCAATATCTGTACTGACACAAATAATTGTAGGCGTAAGGATGCTTTCCCTGATAACGATAGAACTGGAGTATTAAAGCTTAGTAAAGCTAAAATTGAAGAATGTATTAACAATGCTATCGCTAATACATCAGCTTCAGCTTACAGTGGCTTAGAAAGGATTTATCAGATATGAATACAAAAGAAAAGATTAGCAAGATGATAACTAAAGCAGAAACTATCTTACAAGCTGGAGAACCATATAAATTAGTAGATAGTCAAGATAATGAATTATGTATTGGTGATATTGTTTCATGGAATGTAGTTAAATACAATCGTATTACAGGAGAATGTTCTACTGAAAAGCTTCATGGTATTTTATATGGAATATGTGGCGGTGTAGCCAGCGTATCGCCATGTGATAGCGGTTATATGCTATATATAGAATTTAGTCGATTAACAAAGGAGCGTAAATAAAATTATGATAGAGAAAGTAATGTATATTTGTGAATATTGTGATACGCAATACACTACAAAGGCTCATTGTATTAAATGCGAAAGTTTTCACAAAAAGAATTTAAAAATCAAATCTGTTAATAAATACGAACCAATTACAAAAATAAACGAAGATGGCTTCCCTAGAAGTATTAGGGTTATAGCTGATGATGGTTCGGAGCTTACATATTATCGTTAATCGAGGTAAAACATAGAGAAAGAAATACAGTCATTAGTAGAGCAATAAGAAAAAGCCTTGCGTAATGCAAGGCTAATCTTATATAACTAAAGGAGAGATAAAATGAACAAGTATATTAGGAATGTAAAACAACTAAAAATATTCATTAGACGTACTAATCTATACATTACTAGACGTTATGCAACACTCTTACATAAGCATAAGACAAAAAGGTTTCATCAAAGACTAAGAGCGTATTCACTAAAATCAAGACGCTAATCTTATATAGCAGAGAATATATCTCTAACCTGTTCTCTATGTTGTTGACTGATATGTAAGTATCTTTGAGTAGATTGGATTGATTTATGTCTAAGATGTTCTTTAATTACAAACAAGTTAATATTATTATCCAACAAAGTTACTGCCGAACCATGTCTAAAGCTATGACAATGTAATTCAGGATAACCAGCTTTAATGCAGATGTTTTTAATCTCTCTATAAAAAGCTACATAACCAATCTGTGTATTATTTCTAGTATGCAGTAGGTAAGTGCTGTTATAGTCTATATATTCTTCAATCATACTGGCTAAACCATCTGTAATATAAACCTTGTAGTCATTATGGTTTTTTGTATCTACAAGAAGAATTGATTTTTCATCTGTATTATAGTTAGTTGTTTTAATACTCAAAACTTCTTCAGCTCTTAAACCATTCTGAAACATTAAAGACACAGCTATCTTACTTCTTAAATGTGTACAATGGTATAGGATGTGATGATATTGTTCTTTACTGACTACTGCTGGAACAATAGTCTTAGTATCTACTGATTGTAAAACTTGCAAGATAACTGGCAGACCATCAATGGTGATGTAATTAGATAAAAAATCAATAAACTTCTTCAATATTCTACATCTTAGAGCTTTAGTATTTACTGAACAATCCCATTGTTGCAATTTATTATTGATGAAATCCAATTCCAAATTTACTTTTCCGTCTGAAAACCAATTTTTAAAAGCATTACAATAAGTAGTATAAGTATTGGTGGCTCTAGTAGCCTTAACCGATGCAAGATATTGTTTCAGGTATAAATCCATAATTCAAATTCTCCTTTCATACTATGGTAAGTTTACCTAGACCAAATTAAAACAGGGTATGTTTTCCAAAACCAAAAATGAAATCAGTTTTAAAAACAAAAACCAAAAACAAAATCAGCATTTCCTTTTCCATTATGAAATCTGATTGAAAACCAAAATTCAAAAATCAAATACAATATTAAACTAGGAGCGTGATACTATGTCTAAAATTAGTGATTATCAATTTGAACAACAGGTACGTGAGTTACAGCAACAAGGTAAATCTATTCGTAAGATTGCTGAAATCTTGAATAAGCAAATTCCTACTGATGATGAACCGATTAGTGAAATGGCTGTATCTCGTTGGTTAAGAGCTGATAAAAAGCAGTTACCGATGATTGAAGTTAAACAAACCTCTTTAGCTGATACAACTGATAGCCTGACTGCAACTGGTGTACAGGCTAGTGAAGATGTTAATCCATACGAAGAAACTATTCGCTTAATCAATGACTGTGATTATCAGATTGAAATTCTCAAAAAGCGTATTGAAAGAGAAGCTATGATTACTTTAGGTGACGGAGCTAAAAAAGGCTCAACAGACCCACAAGCTTTACTTGCTCAATACATTTCAAGAAAACAATCTTTGCTCAACGATATTGCTACATATCAGAAAGACCTGTCTAACTATGCTAAGGTTAAAGAAACTTTGAAAATCGTATATGATGTTCTCAAAGAAGTTTCACCTGAAAGCTACGAACAGTTCAAGAAAGAAGTTCGAGATAAGCAAAGTCTAGTCAATCTGACAAAATGATAAAATAGAGTAGGGAATATATACTGCCAGCAATTTTTGAAATTAGCACTATGCTAGTATTCATTAGTTGCTGGCTTTTTGTTATTTTTACAGCTCCAGCAATTTTTTAAAATCGCTCTATGCTATTATTTGATTTGAGTTCCACTATCTCGTTTAATCCAAACTACATCGTAACCTAAATCATCTAAAAGATTAACCAGGTCGATATAACGCCATGAAAAATTATTGATTTTTTGATTAATCGCACCGCTAGTTACTCCTAACCGCTCTGCTAACCTTGTTTGGTTAGTGCCTGCACTTGCAACGGCTTGCAGAAAATTATTCTTTAATTGTACTTTATCTTTTTTCATAATATATTACACTTCCTTTGCATTTAAAAATATAGTATAATTTACCTATTCTATTGTAGCATATCTGTACTAAATAATCAATAGAAAAAGCTATAAATTTTATAGTAGTTGTATAAAGCATTTACAAGCTCATAGAACGCATGAAAAATGAAATAGGTACTTTTATACCTAAAAAAGAAAAACTCTATGCATGAACGAAAATAGAAAGCTCATACAGTGCATGAAAAATCAACGCTAGTATAATATCATGTACAACCAACACAAGCTCATACAAGGGGAAATAGCAAGCCTTGTACGCTTATTAAAATTGCATAGCTAATAAGTACCTATATAGCAAAAAAGCACCATACAAGGCAAATTTAAAGCCTTATACAGTGCATAAAAAATAAAATAGATATTCTAATAGCAGTACCGCCGGAAAAACACTGTACAGTCAAATTTGAGCGTATGAGCGGTATATAAATAGCGACGATTGAGAACGGCAGGAACAAAAAAAGGAAAAGAAAAAGCCAGCTTGTAAAAGCTGGCTAATTGTTTAATTCCTTCGCATAAACGATATAATAACATAAAGTATGATTAACCCTATTAATTGCATAATATCAATCCTTTTTACATCTTACAAAATAATCTTTCATATCCTTGTCATAATATAGTGTAAATAAATATATTGACTTTCCGTGTAAATTTTTTTAAATACATTATATTTATTATAAATTCCGTCGAAAATAACGGTATCTGTATTTTCAACTTCAATATAATATGTCTGATTATTAATATTGCAAGTAATTTCCTTATTCTCTACCAATATATTATTATTTTCCCATAACTTATTATTATAAAATTCAACATTTTTTACGACTTCTATAATATTTTCTAATACTTCTGCATTCATCTTTTTCACTCCTTGTTATAAAAATCTCTTTATAGCTTCATCTGTAAATTTATCTATACCAAAATTATCAGTATAAATTAATTTTACACCATGTATTAAATAATCATATATATCAGAAATGTTATAATCTTTTTCATAATTCCAATAAGCAGTATCATGAAAATAATAATTTAAGTCATAAAGAGTAATACATAATAGCGTATTACAACTATTTTTACAAGTTTTTTGTAATTTAGGTACAATCTTTTTATCTTCAATAGTAGCTACTAGATAACATATTCTTTTTTCTTTATATCTCATAATATATACACCTTCTTTTATTATTCAATGTAAAAATCTGCAAAATTCCTACTACAAAAATTCCTTAAAAAATCAATAATTTGTGTATATTCGCTATTATCATAAAAGGGAATAAATACAAATACATGAATGTATTTACCATCTTCGCCAACTTCATAATAAAGAGGAATAAGCTTTAAAATAGTTGTAAATATATCTTTATTCTTTTTTAAAATAATAAAGTCATACATTCTCTTTTTATACTTTTCCTGCTTTTCATCTAAAATATACGGAATTTCCCTATACTTTAAAGTGATAATTGCATTTTCTAACTTATTCATAGTATCGTTATTTAAATTCATGCTTACACTTCCTTTTCTATACAATAACTATTTTCCTTTAAAATAATATCGCAGATATAATAATAATTAGTATCGTCGAAAAATTCAACAGTAAATATATTATCTTTTACCATACGTACAAAATAATTATTTATAATAAAATATTGCAATATATCTTTATTATCATTATAAAATTTAGATAATAATACACCGATAACATAAGGCGCAATATATCTATCAATACTACTATATTTTTGCTTATTATTAGCAGGTATTTTATCATTGACTATAAAAGGAGTAGTAAGGAAATAGCTATTTAATACATAGTTAACCATACTGCCAACTTGACAACTATCAGCAACACTTATTGATAAATCTGTTCCACAATAAGGGCAAAACTTTATTTCATAAAAATTTGTTAATTCTCCGTCAAAAGGCTTTCCGCAACATGGACAAAAGCCAAATGAACAACTTTCATCAACTGCTAAAACATCATACCAATATTTACTCATATTTTTTTACCTTCCTTCACTATATATATTTTGATAACTTATATTTTATACGTTCCATACGTAAAATTTTATTAATTGTATTCTTTTGATACAATGCAATATAATGTATATATTTTTGTGAATAGCATTTACAATTCAAATTTATACTATTCATAAATTTTGCGTATTTATTATTATTTTCTTCTATACTATATTTATAATAATGGTATAGTTTTATAAATTGCTTTTTTCTTTTCATATCTCCTTTAACTCCGTAAATACTGCCTTGTTTTTGTCGGTGACATAAAAATCAACACAAATTTTAGCAGGTGTATAACAATTTACTTTTTTATTACTCAATCCATAGCAGGTATAATCCTGCGATATGCCGTGAATAACCTTATAATGCTTGCTAACTACATCACGCATTAATACAATAATGTTATATACGGCGTTGCCGTTGGTAGTAGTACGCTTATATTCGCAAGATATAAGCAAGCAAGGAATATTTGTAAAGCGTTCTTTAATCATAGTTATTTACTCCTTAGTTCCATTATTTTATACAGTAGTTGCTTGCGTTCCGTGATAACTACTAACAAATTATCTAATTTATAAGTACAATTATTTTTTAAATAACAAGCTGTAATATCATAACCGCCTACATTGCATTTATATTCTCTTTTAAAGTAGTCTTTTCCTACTTTAATTACTTTACCGATATTAATATAATTATCATCGGTTAGTGCATATTCTTTATTCAATTTAGGGATATACTTTTTATATTCTTCTTTTTCGTGGCTACTGCATACCATGAAGGCAAGCGTTTTTCCTTTAATAAGCTTTAAAAATTCGCTATGACTTATTTTTTGCATTTCAATAAATTCCATACAAATACACTCCTTAAAATTATTTACTTATTATATAAGTATTTCAACGCACTATATAAATAGTACGCTGAATAAATATATAATATTATTTCAAAATACTTTTAAGAAAGTCAATTTGTACAGTGTCAAATTTTTGGCTATCTCTGCATACTTCAATAACCTTATCAATAAAGGTTGCTTTATCGCATTGCAAAATACCTTCGGTAACTTCCTGCACTCTTAAAATATCGTTTTTATCCGTTACCATAGTAGCAAGTTGATTATTTACACTTCTTGTACCTTCTGCAAACAAATACTGCTTTTTAACATCGCCTTCAGTAATAATAATAGCTTCATAGATTTTCATAGTAAAATACACTCCTTTAAATTAATAATTAATTTATTTACACCAATATTCAACAGTCATATATCTATTACTGTTATAATTTGGCAATAACCATATATAGCCATGTGCAAGGCTAGTTTTTTGTAGCTTATAACCTTCAGCCGTTAAAGCCTTTTCAACTTCTTCAATCTTTTCTTTTGGAATAATACCAACTTTTCAAAATTCATAATTACTATTCTCTTTTTAGTGCAATAATATCATATGCCAACTTTTCCCATAATTTATGTAATTTATCAATAGGAGCAGTAGCAGTATTGGTGTAAAATTTTCGTGCTACTTCTTCATAGCTGTGTGTAAACTCATAGTTTAAACGCAAATTACCAAAAGGAGAATAGCCGGTTACAATACAAATACTAGGTGTAATTTCGTATACATTTGCGCCCCAACCTTCTGCGCGTTCTGTATGTCCTACCTTGTATGCATCCTGCAAAGTATAGTACAAGTCGCAGTAACCGCAGTATGCTATAATTCTATATCCTTCTTTAATTTGTTTTTTTGTTACTTTTGGGCTAATACTCATTTTTTCTTCTTCCTTTCCTTTATCATGATTGACAATAAAAACGGATAATTTACCGCATAATAAAAACTACTGTAAATGTAAAGCTTCTGCAAAAGTGTTGCAAAATTCCATGCTTAAAATATATACTTCTTTTCCCTTTATATAGCAATTTTTGCGGATAAAGTAACCGCTTTTTTTGATTATAAAAATTTTTTTCATTTTCTTTATCTCCTTATCTGTTCTTGATGAATCATATCCGCTAAAAGCAAGCCCGGGGGGAAAAGTACAATTAAAGCTACTTGCAAATACAGAAAAATATTTGCGCTAGGATTGAGATACACGGCACTAATAAATACTAAACTTAAAACTAGCCAACTAAAATACAATACAATTTTATCAATCATGTTTTTCACCTTCCTTTAATATAAAGCGTTCTCTGCATTGCGAAGAATTTTTAATACTTTATGAGCTATATCAGAATTAAAATTCCGTGCGTTCATGCTATCATAACGCAGATATAGGTAATAATAAATACATGACAATTTACTGTAATTATTCCCTTTATCTGCCCATACATCTTCTGCATAATAATTTTCGTGACGTTGGTTGATATTCGCTTTATGGTAACAATCTTTTGCGTTATATTCATTATCTATATAACCTTCATAAAGCAAGCCAACTATTTTTTCTCTAGTCATATTTTTTCACTCCTTAAAATTTAGCTTTTTAAAAGCTTTATAAAGTACCGATTTTTATTATCGATACTCTAAAAACTCTTAAACTGCGTTATACATCGTACACGCCACGAAGGATATTCATATAAATCCATTATTTTCACTTCCTTTTCTATAAATGCAGTCTGATTGATTGGTTACAGCAGGTATATAGCGACTGCTTTTTATATCCTGCTATTTCCTAACTTGCTTTACCATAAATTATACACTCCTAAATTTCACGCTATTATTTAAGCTAGTATTGATAATAACGCAAGTGTTAAATTTTACTACTACACTAACACACAAATTTAATTGTATGCTAGTATTAAGCAAAATTTTCGTTTTTATCTAAACTATAACTACTTGTTTCATAAATTCCCAACAAGTTGGAAAATATAAAAATTCTTTTTTTATCTGCCGTTTATATTCAGCAGAAGTGCGGAACAGTCTTTTATTGCCTGCTATAAAGTGTTTATAGCCTTCTTTTAAATGCTTACTTCTATGAGCTGTTTCAACATTTAATAACTTAAAAGATTTTAACATTATGTTATTTTTTGGTTACTTCTAAGAGCTGTTTCACCGCTATATATTATATAACTGATATTTATTTTCAATGTACAACTACGCTAAGGAAATGAGTAAATCCGTTTATCAGACTTTAATTATTCTTTTTCCCTTTCGTTGTATATATTATACTACAATAATCGGATTAATACAAGCGTTTTTATAGAAAAAACTATAAAAAAAGTAGAAAAAATTAAGGAAAATAGAATATAAGAATATTCGGTTTATTTGAAAATCCGCTTCAGACTGTCATATTTAGCTTGTACGGCGATGAAGCTTTTACGCATATAATTACACTTAAAATTTTTTTCATGCGTATATAAGCTAAAATAACAAGCGGCTTTTTAATGGTATATTTTATATATAGGTGTAGGAGTACGCACAAATTTATAAAATAGCGTGGCAAGGCTGTAAATGCGTGTAATAGGCTAATAATACAAATTTATAAAATAATTGTATTTTATCGCAATTCATGCTATTATATGTAGTTGTTGGCTATGAAATATATAATATTTTCCGGCTATAATAATTGTTGTTCGTCAATATATTATAGTAATGTATAATTATTATTTATTGTAATGTATGTAGTTGATACTGAATTAAATAATAATTATTATCAATACAATGCAACAAAATAGGCAGGCTATATAGTGTATACTAATAGAATACAGTGTATACTACTATATACAGTAATATTCACTATGCCAACCGCTACATATAGTTATACATAGCTTATTGACTGTATTAGTTAGCATAAGTTAACATAAATTGTCAATCAGATATAGTATTATATATATAATTGTATCGTAGATATAGTTAGATAAAGCTAACTAAAAAGGCAATATAATTATAGTTATGTTGTTGTTATGCTGATGTTGCAAGGCTTTTCCCCGTGTAGGTTATAATTCATAGCGTGGCGGTATGTTTTTTCAGACCTGAATATTCAGAAAATTCAGTATAAACGCGGTGAAATTCAAACAAATTCTGTCTATATCTTTACATTTTTAGCCAATCTCATTCAATAAAACAATATGTTTACACTTTTTATATAATTATTATAAATATAAATCACATTTATATAAATATAATATTTATCTTGTCAATGTTAGCAACTGATATAACACTACCTATGGTATCTATAATTTAACCAAAAAGGGTATACCAGGTACTATATAATGAAGAAAAATTTTTTATATATTGATGAAAATATCGAAAATCACTGGAAATCTAACAGTAAACCAGTGTTATGCAAAATAAAATCCGAAAATCCGTAAATAATGATTGACAACCATATAAAAAGGTGATATACTATAATCAACGAAAGAAAGGAGCTACTGTATATGAAGAAACCAAAAGAAATGTATAAAATTAGTGTTAATGGTTTGACTACCAAACAATCACAGCGTTTAATGGATATGTATCTTTACGAAATCGGATATGGCAAACTCTCTGATGATACAATTATTCAAGCAGTACAGAAACCTGATATGAAGAAGATTAAAACCTTTTCTGAATTATTAGGTGGCAACATCGAAATCATAGACACATGGTTAGTTGAAGTTTACTACTAAAAGAGGTGAGTAATATGAAAGAAAAACTAACCAAAGCAGAGTTCATTGAAATGTTTGAAATTGCATGGAGCAGTACCTGTCAGAGTAATTTCTCATACATCGAGGAAGTTGGAGCTGAACAAGCTCTACAAGATGAATGGGATAGCATGATGGACGGATTGCAAGAAGATTATACCTTTAAGCCTTTCAAACTGACTGCCAGTGAAAAACGTAAATATATGAAAGTGGTAGAAGAATATGAATAATAAAGAACATAAAATCATAATCAGTAATATCACGATTGACGAAAGAGAACTCATCACTATGTACCTAGATGGATTTGATGTTAATGTAATCGACGATGAAGATTATACAATTATATATCAAGATGGCGTAGATGTAGCTTTAATCAATCAATACATAGACAGATTAAGCAAAGTTGTTACAATCCATATTGAACGAGAGTGAGAGGTGTATTATGGAAAACGCAGTAAAACAAGCTAAGACATTAGCTAAGAGAATGACTGAACTTGAAAATAAATCATGGAAAGGTAAAAAGCTGACTGAAGAAGAAAAGATTGAATTAGATAACCTTGATACAAAGGTAGCTGAAATTGCAAACAAGAATAACGTGAACTTCTATCAGCTCCGTATTAAATGTGATGAAACCAATTAATCAAACAAGTATCAGAAATCCATTACCAAGCACTGGCTTAATTGCTGGTGCTTATTTTATTTTCTGCTCTAAAACTAATAACCTATATGATTATACCTATACCAGTTTAAAAAGCTAAGTATTTTTTATTCACAATTTTGCCATAATCTACCATAGTAACCATTACACTTTTACCCATATAGATTAAGCCTTAATTGATTTTTCGTGTCAGAATTGATGTTTATGATAATGCTCTCTAATCAGTCAGAAGCATAGATTATCGTAGTCAGCAGGAAAGCGGAACTATACTTATTATCATACTCTTAACTAGCTTTTTCTTGAACAGGAGAGTAGTTGTCTTATTAGTATTAAGCTATAACTCATTAACCAGTTAATACTCTGTCAGAAAGTTAGTAAGCCGTATACTACTATAAGATACAAACCAACTAACTTTCCCTGATTAATTTTTAGAAATTCGTTTGCCAGTTATTCTTGCGTAAGCGTTGATACATACACCTCTATGCAATCATGTGTGTTTGACGATAATCATAAACAAGAATATAATAAACAGAGATAATATATCTATATAGACTAAAACTGTTATCGTGAGTTAAACACCATGATTTTTGTTGATTTATCAGCAACTTTACCGGTAAATAGTTTAAAATCCATCAGAATGTGAGTTAATTTGTGAAATCTTTGTAAAATCTTCTAATTTAGGTGTCGGATTTTCTCTCTATGTGCCTATATTATGTAAGGTTAAACACTTACAAAGCTAGTAACTCTATATATTACAAGATTACGAACGTAGTGAGTAATCGCAGTAATATATCAAAGAATTAATAAGTAACTTTTGAGTTTAGAAATCAATCGAAACTTTAATGTGAGATTGATTGATTAAACGAAAAATGTTACGCTAATATTACTTAGCTAAAGTTAAGTTAAAGCCAGTATATAGTTAGTGATTAGAATATAGTTTACTAAAACATATACAGGTTAAAACTTCGTTAGTAGAAATCCCTTTTTGTATACTTTTATAGATGATAGATTTTGAAGAACAAATGATGGTTTAGGATAGTCTTGATGTACTATTATGATTGGATAAGAGTTATACAAAGAGTAAGACATAAAACTAGGCTACAAAGTTTACGCTGTTCTGATAGCGGTTTAGAGTAGTCCTGATTTAGATTTGCTAGTAATAAATATAGTAAACATGGTGGTAAGTTTGTAATATCGAGAATGTAGCCTATTCTTGATTGAGTTTATAGCCACTAAATATTGAAGTTAATAGCTATAACTTGTGCTTAGAGGGTTAGATTACCTGACAAGGAATTTCGCTAAAGTTATGGCTATTAATGATATGCTGGTATAGCTCAACTGGTAGAGCAAGTCACTTGTAATGACTAGGTTGTGGGTTCAAGTCCTACTATCAGCTCCAACTGATTTTATCGTATAAGCTGATACTTGTAAAAGATTAGACTTATAACGATTAAAGCAATGCAGATAATTAGCGGAGAAATCTGTACGCAGACCTCTACGATAGCATTGCAATAAATTTAGATTTTATTGTACAGGCAAAGAACCTAACCATAACCTAGTGTTATGTCATTAGAGCAATAAGACCTGTTGAGCGGTAGCGTAAAAAATAATCTCCTATTATTAGGTTGCTACTTGCAAAAGAGTATTGATAGGCAAAGTACCCAACGATTAGCTTAATGCTATGGTAAGAGTTATTGGAGCAATAAGACCTATCTAAGTAGCGATGTAAAATATATTTTCCTTTCAGGTTGTCGCTTTCAATAATTAGGCATAATTGATGTAGTTCTTTATATTAGTCTGAATGTTATAAAGCTAATATAATACATTTACACCCTTGTTTCGTGATATAGCGATTAACAAGTTGCCAATAAATAGATTAACTTTAAGGACGTTAGTTGATAAAGCTGGCGTTCTTTTTTTATTTTTAAATTTTAAGGAGAGATTTTATGATTACAAGTTTAATGAATTTTTTTATCTTAATGCTTACAACATTTTTGACTGGAACAGCTTATTTTACTATTTTCTTGTTTTGGAGTTCTGTAATCGCTTATTATTTGCGTAAACAAGGCTATGTATTCGGAGTTGAAGAATTAGATGTTGAAAGCACTAAAAAAGAAAAGACCGAAAAATAAAGTCAGGAATAAAAAGATTTATCAAGTCAATAACTTAAATAGCAAAGAAGCTAAGAAAGATATTCTTGATTTTAAAAAAGGCAGATATTAATGGCTATAAAGTCAAAATTTGATGTTCTAAGTATATTAGAAGATTTAGAACAAGACAACGAAAATGTTGTAAGTGAAGAAGTTATAGAAGAATGTAAGTGTAACTTAGAGTTATTCGGTAAAACATTTTTCCCTAGAATATTCACTGGTGACTTTTGTGATTTTCACAGAGAAGTATTTAAATCATTAGAGGATTATGTAATTAACAAGCTGGACGAAAAATATTATTATGTTCGAGCCGCTCCGCGTGGACATGGTAAAAGTCAGATATTGTCTTTTCTGTTTCCGATATGGTGTATTTGCTATGGTTATGCGAAAAATATCTTAATCGTATCTGACAGTAGCGAACAGGCTATGCAGTTTATAATGGCTATTCGTGATGAGCTAGAAGATAACGAAACTTTAAGATTAGCTTATGGCGATATGGTTGGTAATCGAGTATGGGCAAATGCAAAGATACAAACAATCAATAAAGTACAGATAGTTGGCAAAGGTGCTGGTCAGAAATTACGTGGTATTAAGTATGGGCATTATCGTCCTGATGTAATTATCGTAGATGATTTAGAGAATGATGAAGCAGTAGAAACTGAAGCGCAAAGACAAAAACTTTTAAACTGGTTTCAGAAAGCCTTAATTCCTTGCGGTAGTACAACTGAAAAAATCATCTATATTGGAACTGTACTGAACTATGAATCTTTACTGAACAGATTACTGACAAGTCCTGAATATGCTATGTGGGATAGAAAACGCTATCAAGCTGTAATTAAGTTTTCTGATAGTGCTAAATGGGAACAATGGGAAGAAATTCTTAAATCTGATGATATTGAAAAACCAGCTGAAGAAGCTAAAGCTTTCTTTGATAAAAACAAAAAATCTATGCTTGCTGGAACACAAGTATTATGGAAAGATAAGCAACCTGATTATTACTATGACTTGATGTTAATGCGAGTAATGAATCCTGATGCTTTTGACAGTGAATATCAGAATGACCCAGTAAGTGAAAATCAGAGAACATTTAAAGAAGAATGGTTTCAATATTGGGAGATTTTACCTGAAATCAAGCAGATATATATTGCTGTTGACCCTAGCCTAGCTAAGACAACAAAGAGCGATAGAAGTGCAATAGTTACTATTGGTAGAGGTAAGGACAATTTCTTGTATGTTATTGAAGCTGATATTAAAAGGCGTAAACCTGATAAGATTATCGACGATTTGATTAGTAAGTGTATAACGTATCAAGATAAGCTTGTTAAGGTTGGTATTGAAACAATTCAGTTTCAATATTTCTTTGCTCAGGAATGTGGTAGACGAGCATTAGCACAAAATATAGCATTACCTATTGAGCCTTTACAGAATATGTCTGACAAAGAGTTAAGAATTAAAGGTTTAGTTCCTTTGATTAAAAATGGTTATATTAAGTTTAATAGAAATCAGAAGATACTTTTAGATGAACTTAGGCGTTTTCCTAAAGGTTCTGATGATGGTATGGACGCATTAAAATCTGCTACTGATTTAATATTCCCTAATGGTAAAAACATACCAATGGGTTTTTGTTTTGGCAGTTTGAATAATTTACGATAGCAAGGTGGTGATAAGTTGGAGATAAGATTTAACGGCAAAGAGTATTTTTTTGGTAGAAAGCCTAAAGTACCGCAAAGAGAAACATCTATTATGTATTATGGTGGTAGTGGTTATACTGTCAATCACTTAGACGTTGCCTTTAATAAAGAAATGTCTGCAACCACTTTGCGTAAGTTTGCTCAAATGCCAGTAGTTCGTAGAGCAATCAACATTACTAAAAATACACTATTTAATTGTCCGTGGAGTATTTCAAAGAGAGATATTAACAATGACGTTGATTTTAGTAATGAGATTAATACTTTAACAAGATGTTTGGAAAGACCTAATAATGGTGATAGTTTTAGAAGTCTTATGGGTGCAACTATTGAAGATATTCTAACAGGTGATTGTGGAGCTATTGAAGTTTGTGCAAGTGATGATAGCAATAGACCTATTTGGTTATATCCTGTTGATGGTTTTACGTTAGAAGTTTGTACAAAGCAAGTATTAAGTCCTAAAGACATTAAATACAAACAAAGAAAGACTAATGGTGGTTATGTTGATTTAGCTAATGAAGATATTATGTATTTCAACATGAATAATTACAGTTATACCCCTTTAGGAACTTCGCCAGTAGAACAAGCTTTTATGATTATTCAGTATCTGTTAAATGCTCAACGATATGCAGGAACAGTAGCTAGTAATGCTATTCCTAAATATCTTCTGAATTTAGGAGAAAACGCAGACCAAAACACAATTACTAAGTTCAGAAAATACTTTGAAGAAGAAATCTATGGTAGCGGTAAAACACCTATCGTTGGTGGTAGTAAAGGTATTGCTACTGAACAGTTAAGTGCTAGTGATGATAATGGTTTATATCTACAATGGCAACATTTTCTGATTACTATTATTTCATATACATTTAATATCGACCCTAAGAGATTAAATGAAGGTAGTCAGACTGATAGAAGTACAGTAGCAGAACAGAAAGAAAATATTCTTGATGAAGCTATTAAGCCTTTAGCTAAAGTTATTGAGGAAAATATCAATGCTAAAGTTTTAGGCAGAGTAAATTTAGATGATGTTTTGATTTTTAAATTTCATTTTGAAGATAACGAAACTAGAAAGAAAGCTAAGTCTGATAGAGTTTTAGCTGAATTTAATGCAGATATTCTTACTTTGAATGAAGCTAGACAGTTGTTAGGTTATGAAAAGGTTAGTGATAAAGAGCTTAAAGAGTATGGTGATATGTTGAAATCTCAATATAAGACAGCTCTCAACACTAAATACGCTAAGGAAACACAAGATGCTGGTGGTTATAATGGCGTAGGTAAAGACAGATACAATGGTAACAAAAAAGAGGGTGATTAATCATAAGTGAATTACAAGTAAATTTCAGTAGTTTTAATTTTGCTGACAGTGATAATCACATCAATAAAATGCCTTTTAGTGGTATTTGCTTAAAAGCTGATACTCCTAGTGATGGTATTCCATGTGGTAGTGATAAACCAGTTGCTTTTTCAGCTTCTGCAATTACTAAAGCTAGTCAATCTTTCGTTGGTATGGGAGTTAATTGTGTTTACGATAATTGGGATAGACCTAATCGAGCTTTAACCGGGCATGATACACGATTTAAGATTGGTGTAGTAGAAAATGCAGATTTAACTGCTGATGGATTAAATGTCAGTGGTTGTTTATGGAAACGTGATTTTAATGATGTATGTTTCCAAATTAAAAACGCAAAAGATAGTTTAGGTTTCTCCGTTGAAGTCATTGTAAATGATATGACTGACAAGGGAGATTTTTATTTAGTAGAAGATTTTGCCTTTACTGGCGTTGCAATCTTATACAAAAACCTCGCCGCTTTTAAAGAAACTCAATTAGTGGCACAAAGAAGAAAGGAAGTTGATAATACTATGAATGAACAACAATTTCAAACTTTCATGGACGCTGTAAATGGTATTGGCGAATCTATGAAAACCGCTATGTCTGCTATGGACGCAAAACTTGATGAACTCAACAAGAAAGAAGTAAAAGTTGATTTTGCAGAAGTAACTACTGCTGTAAATGAGATGAAAGCTGAATTTGCTAAAGTAAATACTAAAGTTGAGCAAAAGGAAGAAAAAGCTCCTGAACAAAAAACTGAGGGTATGAACTTTGTAGGCAAAAACGATAATAAAGAAAAAACTCTTGCTGAAATCTGCAAAGAGATTGACGAAAATCCGTCTATTTCCTTTAACGATAAAGCACAAGCTAAGATGAAAGCATTTGCTGAATCTATGAAAACTAAAGCTAACTAATTTAGATAGAAGAAAGAAGGTAGATAATTAATGTCTAATGCACAATTTATGAGTTTTACTGAAGCTGGTACTAAGACTGGTAATGGTTTTATCCAAGTTCCTGTATTTGAAAAAGAAATCCTTGATATGGTAGGTAAGCGTGGCACAATGCTTTCTCGTATTAAAGCACGTCCTGCTACTGGCAATCCTACTCGTTATTTTGAAAAACAACCTGCAGATAAAACCGCTGCTTTTCAAGACCCGCATAACCTGAAAGCAAACAAATACAATGTAAAACGTGTAGATAAATCTGCATTTATTAAGGCAATCACCAATGAGATTGAGTTCTCTCACTTTGACCGAGAAGTTGGTGCTCAACAGGGCATTTACAAAGGTTTGACTACTGAAGATGTTCAGGATATGGTAACTGATTTGCTGACTTTACAGGACGAAAAACTGTGGACTGGTAATGATACTAAACTGTCCGAAGCAACTACTAATGAATATGTTGGCTTGCTGACACAGCTTACTCAAACTTCTGCTATTGCTGATGGCGTAAAGATTGTAGATGCTATTCGTTCTGAAATTGCTAATTTGTCTGCTCGTAAAGATTATGATGTTAAGCCTTCTGTTATTGTTGTTAATCCGATTACCTATGATTTGATTGAGCAGGAAGAACAAGCACGTCCGACTAACTACAAACATTATGAAGTTACTATGACTGCTGGCATTAAAGTTATTGGTGTAATGACTGCTATGGGTGTACTGCCGATTATCGCTGACCCTTATCTGCCGTTGGACACTCAAACTACTAGCGGTTCTACTATTCACAAAATCGCTATTCTGTCTGAAAATCTGCTGACACGTTATTATGTTGGTTCTGCTAATCCTCGTATTTTCGCTTTCGGTATTCAAGATGAATCTCTGAATGAAAAATATATGGCTCTGCAATATGACTGTATTGTAGCTAAGGGTGCTGAATACGCTCATACAATTCTGACTAAAACTGTTAAAAATGCCTAAGAGTGGAAATAATTCCACTCTTTTATTTTAATTAAGGAGAAATAATGGCTAGACCTAGAAAAGTAGTAGAAGAACAAGTAAATAAAACTAATACTGTTTCTGTTGCTAAAAATGCAGATGAAAGAGTAGCGGTAGAGTTGAAAGATAAGAATTTGAAAACATATACAGTATATCTTCCTTATGGTTTTGTTAAATTTGAAGATGGCAAGGCTTCTGTTTTACCGAAAACTAGAGATATTTTGAAAAATATGGGAGTGATTTAATATGTCGCAATACATTACAGAAGAAGAAATTCCTAAGTATTGTGCTTCACAAGCTGGTGTAGAAGTTGGCGATTTAATTATTGCTTCACAACTTATTGATGGTTATATCGGTAAATCGTTTGATGTGCAAGAGGTTTCTGAAACTGTTAATGTAAATGCTAAACATAGAGGTAAATTAAAACATTATCCGATTATTGAGATTAAGTCACTTACAGAGATAATGATTACTCCTTTAGGCGTTAATAAACAAGAGGTTAATATTGACCATATTGTATTAGACGCTGATAATGATGGTTATTTCTACTATATCAGTAGTAAATCACCATTTGCATTTATCCCATATGGTTTCTGTGAATATGAGCCGAGAGCACAGAGATTAGAAGTATCTTACTCTTATGGTTATGATGTAATTCCTGAAGAAATTAAAGTGGTTTGTGGTATGTTAGCTCAAAACATTAGACAATTACAAAGTTTTGTAGGTTTTAAGAGATTAAATACTCTTGATTATACTGTTGAAATGGCTAATCCGTCATTCTTTACACAAGATATGAAATTGATTTTAGATAAGTTCAGGTGATGTTATGAATTTACAAGGTTTTTTCACAAAAGAAGATTTTGATATTTATAGCACAGATGGAACTTTAAAAGCTACTGAACCGATGCACTTAACTAGACAAGGTATCAGTAATAATGACTTTGCTCATACTCACAAGTATAAAGGTTTATTATTAACAGATACAGTTTTAGAAGAAGGTGATTTAGTAGTATCTAAATCAGATGAAAAATTTCTGACAACATCTGTACGAAGAATTATATTTATGAATACCAATCAGGCTAATTTATGGCGTTGTGATTATGAATGTTCGATTATGCGATTAGAAGATAAGTTTATTGGTACTAATAAAGCTGGTACAGAGCTGGTTGTTTTAAAAGACCATATTCCTTGTGTTCAGAAAGATACTAATGCTAAAATGCAATTCTTTGATGGTGGTTTACTGGAAGGTACAATCAAATTGGTTTATTTACAGGCTATGGATATTAAACTTGCTGACAGATTGGTAATCAACGAAGTTAGTTATCAGATTAATTCTATTGATACATCTGTAAAAGGTTTAATGTGTATTCAGTTAGCAGAGGATAAACGTAAATGATTAGTGCTATATCAGCTCAAAAGATTGTATTAAAAGCTATTAGAAAAGTATTGGCTGAAGAAGCAGATATAATTACATCACAGGTATATATGGATTGGGCGCAGTATGGTAATTGGAAATTAGGTAATGCGGAAATCGAAAAACAAAAAGTTATTCACGATGAAGCTAAAAGGTTACTTAATTTAGTATTCTATGCAAAGGGACAAAGAGCATTAATAGCTGAATATGGTAAAGGTTCTAAGTTAGATAGAACTAATCCAGCATTACAAGAATATCTTAATGGCACTGTATTTAATAGAGATAGATTAAAGTTTAATTTAGCTACTGCAAGTCGAGTTAAGGATGGTAATGGTGAATTTTATTATGACTTAGATGGTAAACCGCATAGAAAAGGAACTACCAAATTAAGAAACAGAGAAACAGGTTTAGACGAACATGGAAATGTAGTTGATAGGAGTGTAAATCCTGCTTATAAACCTATTGAGCCTAGACATATCGTTGCACAAGCAATAAGGCAAAGATTAAATATTATATGTATGAAAATTATCACAGCTATTGTTGCTAGTAATTTTGTTACATTTATGATTAATGGGTTAAGGTTAAAGGTGACATTATGATAGATAGTTTTCAGTTATTAGATGATATATTCGATTGGTGTATAGCTGATGAAGAATTTTGCGAGATTATTGGAATAGATAATACTCTAACAGGTAATCAGTTATTAGCTAATCAAAACAATAAATTAAGGCGTGAATATCAGACTGACGATGTAATTAAATCCGATGATGTTCCGTTTATCAGTTATTATTTTATGCACTCCGAAAAAGCTAAAACAAATTGGATGGTTAATATTGGTGATTTGTATATTGATATTTACGCAAATACAATGTATAAGATTAGTCAAATTTCAAGATGTTTTAGAAGAATATTAGCTGAACATATGGAAACGATGTTGAATTATGAAGGACAGCATTATTCAGGTGTAAATGGTGTGTATAAATACAGATTAATATATAATCCATTGATTGATGGTGAATAAAGAAAGGTTGTGTTAAATTTGGCAAATGTAAAAAGTAATAACCTCGTACTTCATGGTGTAGGCGAAGCGTTCTTGTTGTCTGCTGACGGCTCTATCGCTGG